>Ga0209181_10003033_pt1 | contig 26594 bp, 27 predicted proteins | sample MAT05_FD_187208 | JGI IMG/M metagenome (GOLD analysis project Ga0209181, IMG submission 187208) | Freshwater microbial communities from Lake Fryxell liftoff mats and glacier meltwater in Antarctica - MAT-05 (SPAdes) (version 2) | ecosystem: Environmental > Aquatic > Freshwater > Ice > Liftoff...
CACTTCCGCCATCATATGAATCAACTGGAAAGCAGTGCAGAACAATTGATGGCGGTAAGTGATTTTTTTGATGGGCAATTTCAGGGCGGCGAGCGCCTACAGTACGTTGAGGAGCTGGCTGCATGACACACGAAGATGATTGTTTATTAGGCGAAAACGACGTTGCAAAATATGTACGCAAGGCAGTGGGCGATTATTTCAAGGATCTCGATGGCGAAAATCCTTCGTGTGCGGTGTATGCCATGGTGATGAATTGTGTTGAAAAACCCTTAATTGAAGCCGTTCTACAACATGCGGGCGGCAACCAGACGCGAGCAGCCGAATTATTAGGCCTTAACCGCAATACATTACGCAAGAAAATTCAGCAACATAGTACTCCAAGCGAAACTTCGAACTTGCGGCCCAATAACCGACCCGAACAAAGGTCTGCTCAAAAGTCTCGACTGGTTAAAACGAACGAAAAGAAAAATTAACTATGGCAGCAATCAAACAAGCCCTCATCAGTGTGTCGGACAAAACCGGCGTGCTGGAATTCGCCAAGGGTTTGCATCAACTAGGCGTTACTATTCTGTCCACTGGCGGCACGGCCAAGATACTCGCCGACAACGGCATTCCAGTTACGGAAGTGGCCGATTACACTGGCTTCCCCGAAATGTTGGATGGACGCGTGAAAACTTTACAACCGAAAGTCCATGCCGGCATTCTGGCGCGACGGGAACTGCCGGAACATGTCGCCACACTGGAGAAGTACAGCATTCCGACCATTGATCTGGTAGTGGTGAATTTATATCCGTTCGGCGCTACCGTTGCCAAACCCGATTGCACAGTGGCAGATGCCATCGAGAATATTGACATTGGCGGACCTGCCATGGTGCGCGCCGCAGCGAAGAATCATCAACATGTAGCCATCGTCACCGACTCAAAAGACTACAGCACCATCCTGACCGAAATGCATGCTAATGGCGGCGCGGTTTCCAACGCCACGCGTTTCGATCTAGCGAAAAAAGCTTTCTCGCACACTGCCGCATATGACAGCGCAATTAGCAATTATCTAACTACAATTCACACCGACGGCACACGTAGCGAGTACCCGACACAAATTAACTTCAACTTCGCCAAAGTGCAGGACATGCGCTACGGCGAAAATCCACATCAAAATGCAGCCTTCTACCGCGATCTGGATGCGGTTCCGGGCGGCATAGCAGATTACACCCAATTGCAGGGCAAGGAACTGTCCTATAACAACATCGGCGATGCCGATGCAGCGTGGGAATGTGTCAAAACATTTGAGCAACCCGCCTGCGTCATCGTCAAGCACGCCAATCCGTGCGGCGTGGCGATTGCCGATGCACCACTCAATGCCTACAAGTTGGCTTATGCAACGGATCCCACCTCTGCATTTGGTGGCATCATCGCTTTTAACCGCGAGCTGGATGCAGAAACCGCAACCACTATTACTGGCAATCAATTTGTTGAAGTGATTATTGCGCCATCAGTGACGGAAGCGGCACGGCAGGTCGTGGCAGCAAAACAAAATGTGCGTCTGCTCACCGTGCCTCTGTCCAAGTTACACAATCAATATGATTTTAAGCGCGTGAATGGCGGCTTGCTGGTGCAATCACCTGATACTTTGGACGTACAAGCTGAGCAACTGCGCGTGGTTACCAAAGCACAGCCGAGTGCTGAACAATTACAGGATCTGCTGTTCGCCTGGCGCGTGGCCAAGTATGTGAAATCAAATGCCATCGTGTTCTGCAAAGATGGACGCACGCTAGGCGTAGGCGCCGGGCAAATGAGCCGGGTAGATAGCACTCGTATCGCCACAATCAAGGCGCAAAATGCGACTTGCAGCCTAGTTGATTCAGTTGTCGCGTCAGACGCCTTTTTCCCGTTCCGTGACGGCGTAGACGTACTGGCCGAAGCGGGCGCGAAAGCAGTGATCCAGCCCGGTGGCAGCATGCGCGATGAGGAAGTTATTGCGGCAGCGGACGAACATGGACTGGTGATGGTGTTTACGGGTTATCGACATTTTAGACATTAAAGCTTTAACCACAGAGACACAAACCCGCCTTGCTTGCTCCAAGTTTTTTGTCTTTGTGGCCTCCGTGACAAATTTTGGATTATGTTATGAAAATTCTGGTTATTGGGAGTGGTGGCCGAGAACACGCACTGGCATGGCGTTTGGCTCAAGCCACCAAGGTGCAGAAGGTGTACGTCGCCCCAGGCAATGCCGGTACCACACTGGAAAGCGGCGTGGAGAATATTGCCATCACAGCTATCCCAGATCTCATCACATTCGCGCAACGCGAGCAAATCGACCTTACTGTAGTCGGCCCGGAAGCACCGTTGGCAGTTGGCATAGTGGATGACTTTCGTGCCGCGGGCCTTAAAATTTTCGGTCCTACCCAAGCGGCGGCACAACTGGAAAGCTCCAAAGATTTCGCCAAAAAATTCATGGTGCGCCACCATATTCCCACTGCGTTTTACCAGACCTTCAGCGAGATAGCGGATGCGTGCGCTTACGTGGAAAAACATGGTGCGCCCATTGTGATCAAGGCTGATGGCTTGGCTGCAGGCAAGGGCGTGGTCGTAGCAATGACAGTGCGGGAAGCCCATGAAGCTATAACCATGATGTTGTCGGACAATAAATTGGGTGATGCCGGCGCGCGCGTGATAATCGAAGAATTTCTGATTGGCGAGGAAGCCAGTTTCATCGTCATGGTGGACGGCAAGCATGTGCTGCCGCTGGCGACTAGCCAGGATCATAAACGACTATTGGATGGCGATCATGGCCCCAACACCGGCGGCATGGGCGCATATTCTCCTGCACCGGTGGTAACACCGAAACTGCATTCGCGCGTGTTACGCGAGGTGATACTGCCAGTCGTGCAGGGCATGGAGAAAGAAGGGATCACTTACACCGGTTTTCTATATGCCGGCCTGATGATAGACCCTCAAAATAATTATAAGGTGCTAGAGTTTAATTGCCGCATGGGTGATCCAGAAACCCAGCCGATCATGTTGCGTCTGAAGAGTGATCTGCTGGTGCTACTGGAGCATGCAGTCAACGGCACCTTGAATAAGGCGGAAGCGGAATGGGACAGACGTGCTGCCCTCGGTGTGGTACTGGCCGCCGCCAACTATCCCGACACGCCACAAAAAGGCGATGTCATTACCGGCCTGCCCAAAGCACAGGAAAATGCACATGTGTTTCATGCCGGCACCATCATGCAGGATGGCAAGGTAGTCACCAGCGGTGGACGTGTGTTATGCGTTACTACGTTGGGCGAGAGCGTGAAAATTGCGCAGCGTCGTGCTTATAAGGTGGCCGAAAATATTCATTTTGAGGGCTGTCAAATGCGCCACGATATTGGCTATCGCGCTACCCTGCCCAGGAGATAACCACCTCTTCAGAAAATTGCTGTTTCAATCCCACAAAATATAGGTATGGCTTGGGCTATTTCCATATATAACCGTGCGATGCAGCATCTGTGATGGCTCAAGGAATGCGTGCATGGGTGAGTGATAGTTCATCCGCAAATAAATACAAAATTAATTGGAGAAAGCATGGACAGTGCCGCAGTCAAAAAATTCTTGTTCGAGTTGCAAGACACGATTGTGACTCGTTTGGAACAGGTGGACGGCAATAAATTTCGGCGTGACAGCTGGGATCGCCCGGAAGGTGGCGGTGGCAGAAGCTGCATCCTCGAAGAAGGAAATGTCCTGGAACGCGGTGGGGTAGCTTTCTCTCATGTAACGGGCGACAAGATGCCTCCTTCCGCTACGATACATCGTCCGGAATTGGCAGGGTGCACATGGGAGGCGATGGGCGTGTCATTGGTATTCCACCCGCGTAACCCTTATGCACCCACTGTACATATGAATGTGCGCATGTTCATGGCGAAAAAAAGTGATGGTGAAATCGCATTCTGGTTTGGCGGCGGAATGGATTTGACTCCCTATTATGGTTTTGTGGAAGATGCCGTGCATTTCCATCAGACTTGCCAGAACGCACTGGCGCCGTTTGGCAATCATCTCTTTCCAAAATACAAAAAGTGGTGCGATGAATATTTTTTTCTCAAGCATCGCAACGAACCGCGTGGTGTGGGCGGTATCTTCTTCGACGACTTGAGCGAGCCGGATTTTGCTACTGCTTTTGCCATTCAACAAAGCGTTGGGAATCACTTTATTTCCGCCTATGTGCCGATCCTTGAACGCCGCAAGGACACGCCCTACGGTGAGCGTGAACGTGACTTCCAGCTTTATCGGCGCGGGCGTTATGTTGAATTCAATCTGGTAATAGACCGTGGCACTATCTTCGGACTACAAAGTAATGGACGTATCGAATCTATTTTGCTTTCCATGCCACCACTGGTGAAGTGGCGCTATGACTGGCACCCGGAGAAGGGCTCGCAAGAGGCGGAGTTATATGAGAAATTTTTAGTGCCTAAGAATTGGGTGTAGATTTAGCTGTTAGCTATTGAACTAATAATTGCTGTGCAACTACGTTAATCGGTTGCGAACATATCCTCAAGCGATGCGTCCGCCGCTGGCTCGCTCTATCCCCGCCAGATCATACGCCGAGAACACAACATCGAACCCCGCCTGCTGCAGCAGTTCACGTACCTGTGCGGCTTGGTCGTAGCCATGCTCAAGAAGCAACCAGCCACCGGACTCAAGATAGTCTGGCGCATGAGCCGCAATATGACGGATGTCGTGCAAGCCATCGCTGCCGGATACAAGTGCGGATATTGGCTCAAAGCGCACATCGCCCCGCGTCAAATGGGGATCGCCAGCCGGGATGTAGGGCGGATTGGATACAATAATGTTGAATTTTTGTGCCGTGAATGCCTCGAACCAGTCGCTGTGTATAAAAGCTGCATTGGCGATGGCCAGTTGCTCTGCGTTTGTGTGCGCAACCGCCAATGCCGTATTGGAAGCATCGCAGCCAAGCACCTCGACATCTGGCCGCGCATGGGCGAGCGTCAGAGCAATTGCACCACTGCCCGTGCCCAGGTCGAGCACACGGCAAAAACCCTGCTGCGGGATACGCGACAAGGCCAGTTCAACCAATAATTCAGTTTCTGGACGGGGAATAAGCGCAGCGGGTGTCACTTTGAACATTAAACCGAAAAATTCGCGTTCACCCAGCAGATAAGCAACAGGCTCTCCCCGGAGGCGGCGCTGCAACAATTCATGGTAATGCGTTTGCTCGGTTTCGTTTGGGTAGTGCTCGGAATGCGCCAGCAACCAGGCACGCGGGACTTTTAACACTTGTTGCAACAAACACTGTATTTCGATGCGTGCGCTGCTGGGGATTATCGCCAGCGCCTCAGTCAGACGTGCTGCATCCTGAAGCAGAACTTCTTGTAGGGTGCGCCGCAAGTTCAGCTGCTGCCTTCATTCGCTAGCGCTGCCAGCTGCTCTGCCTGATATTCCGCCATCAATGCGTTGCACATTTCGCTGATGTCGCCATCCATAATGTGATCCATCTTGTACAGTGTGAGGTTAATACGATGGTCGGTGACACGGCCTTGCGGGAAATTGTAAGTGCGTATACGTTCCGAACGATCGCCGCTCCCTACCAGCGACTTGCGCTCGGCGGCCTGCTTGGCGTGAGCGGTACGCTCTTCTTTGTCCTTGATGCGTGCGGCCAGAACTGCCAGCGCTTGAGCCTTATTTTTGTGCTGAGAACGGCCATCCTGGCATTCCACCACGGTGCCCGTAGGCAGATGTGTTATGCGTACGGCTGAATCAGTTTTATTAATATGCTGACCGCCCGCACCCGAAGCGCGGAAGGTGTCGATGCGCAAGTCGGCAGGATTCAACACCACATCGCTGACTTCATCCGCTTCCGGCAACACTGCCACGGTGCAGGCAGACGTGTGAATTCGGCCTTGCGTTTCCGTGGTGGGCACACGCTGTACTCTATGTGCGCCAGACTCGAACTTCAATACCGAATATGCACCCTGCCCAACTATGCGTGCGATGATTTCCTTGAAACCGCCCTTTTCGCCGCAGCTTTCAGAAATAACTTCAACCTGCCAGTGATTACGTTCGGCAAAACGCGCATACATGCGAAACAGGTCGCCGGAAAATAATGCCGCCTCATCGCCGCCTGTACCCGCGCGGATTTCCAGAAATACGTTACGATCGTCATTGGGATCCTTCGGCAGCAACTGCTTCTGTAAATCCACCTCGATCTGCTCCAGCCGTTCGCGCCCTTGCTTCACCTCAGCCGTGGCAAATTCGCGCATTTCCGGGTCATCCGCCATTTCCAGTGCGGTTGCAATATCATCAGCACAGGCTTGATGGGTATGGTAGAGCGCCACCACAGGATCCAGCTCCGCGCGTTCGCGATTGAGCTTGCGGTAGCTTTCCATATCACGAGTGGCGTTTTCGCTGCTTAACAGACGGCGGACCTCGTCCAGACGCTCGCCCAATTGAGCGAGTTTAGTGGCAATGCTAGGTTTCATTCGGGGGGGCGCATATGATAAATACGATGCACCATATCAAGGAAAGCTTCGCGCTCTTCAGCTTGAACATGATTCAGCGCATGGGTTGGCGCATGTAAAAATTTATTGGTAAGCGCATTGCTCAAAGATTCCAGTACCTTTTCCGGCTCTTCGCCTTTGGTCAGCAGGCGCAAGGCTTTTCCCATCTCGTGCCGACGTTGGCGTTCAGCATGATCGCGCAACGCGCGAATAGTGGGCACTACTTCACGTGATTCCATCCAATGGATAAAATCCACCACACCAGAATTAATAATCACTTCGGCTTCTTTCACCGCGCCTTGACGTGCATCCAAGCCATCGCGCACAACTTCAGCCAAATCATCAACGGTATACAGAAACACATCATCCAGTTCGGCCACTTCAGCTTCAACATCGCGCGGAACGGCGAGATCGACTATGAAAAGAGGACGATGCTTGCGCGCTTTAAGTGCGCGCTCGACCATCCCCTTACCTAGTATCGGCAGCGGGCTGGCGGTACTGGTTACGATGATATCGTGCTGCGCCAGTTGCTCCGGCAATTCACTCAATGTGATGGCATGTCCGCCAATGCGCCGCGCCAACACTTGGGCACGCTCCAGGGTGCGGTTTGCAACGGTAATATGCTTAGGCAATTTAGCCGCGAAATGCACGGCATTCAGTTCGATCATCTCTCCCGCGCCAATGAGCAATACACTCTGCTCAGCAATGCTGGGGAAAATACGTTCGGCCAGCTTGACCGCCGCCGCCGCCATGGAAATCAAGTTTGATCCAATTTCGGTCTGAGTACGCACATCCTTCGCCACCGAGAAGGTACGCTGAAATAGTTTATGCAGTAGAAAACCCAGTGTGCCAGCTTGCTCCGCATAACGCACTGCCTGCTTCATTTGGCCCAGAATTTGCGGTTCACCCAGCACCATCGAGTCCAGCCCGCTGGCAACGCGAAAAGCATGCTTCACCGCCTGCTCATGCGGCAAAGTATAGAGATACGGCTCAATTTCACGTGGCTGTAATTCATGATAACTGGCTAGCCAGTTAATGATCTGCGCCGGCTTGTGCGTACTGCAATACACCTCGGTGCGGTTGCAAGTGGAAAGTATGGTCGCTTCCTTGGCTGCACCCTGCCCGACCAAGTCGCGCAGGGCTGGCTCCATTGCATCGATATTGAACGCAATCTGCTCACGCACAACAAGTGGCGCGGTCTGATGGTTAATGCCGAAAGCGAATAATTGCATAGTCCTGAAAAGACCAAAAATTAAACAAGGGCGCAATTATAGTTGCTAGCCACCCTCAATACCAGTCAACTAAAACCAAATAAAATTCAGAAATTATGGAATAATTACAACAATGCGGGCTTCAATCGCATTTATTAAAAATTCCATAATTCCCCATAACTTCTGTAGTGCAGTAAAGACGCGGTTTGTTATGCAGAAATAATGCACAATGATGGAAAATAATACCTCCACGCAATATAGAGAAACACCCTATTGTCAGTTCCGTGACCTGACTTTCATAACCCTGCTAAATTAAACTGACAATGGCTAATGCTAGCCTGACATTAGGACTTACTTTTCTTTTTAAGTTCAAGTCTCAGTTAGCCTTGTCATACTGCAGAAAATAATGTGTAATACAATGATGGAAAAAGACAATAAATTCAGAATAAAAATCACCACCGAGGTAAATTATTTAGCCGAACAATCCGATGAGGCCGATAATCGCTTCGTTTTCGCTTATACCATCACAATAACTAATGAAGACGATGCCACTGTCAAGCTGATCAGTCGTCATTGGATTATTACCGATGCCAATCAGTATATGCAGGAAGTGCGTGGTCAAGGGGTCGTTGGTGAGCAACCGGTTCTTCAGCCAAACCAGAGTTTCGAATATACTAGCGGTACGGTGCTTGCCACACAGGTGGGTACTATGTCTGGCAGCTACCAGATGGTCACGGAGGATGGCACTAAATTTGACGCTCCCATTCCCCAGTTCGTATTGAGTGTCCCGCGCGTACTGCACTAACGCAATGTCACTAAAGACCAGCTACCGTTTCATCGCCCCGTTTTATGATGTCTTCCTTGATCGCGCCACTCGTAGCGCACGCCAGCACAGTCTGGCGAGGCTGCCGCAACAAGGTGTAGCGCGGGTACTGCTTAGTGGTGCCGGCACCGGATTGGACTTCCCTTTTTTATCACCTGGCCATGAATACACCGCGCTAGATCTGACCGGTGCTATGCTGGCGCAGGCAAAGAAAAAGGCTGCCGGATTACGCTTGCAGTGGGTGCGGGGCGACAGCATGGCCTTACCATTCGCTTCAGATAGCTTCGATTATGTAGTGCTGCATCTAATCATGGCGGTGGTATCGCGACCACAATATTGTCTGGCAGAAACGGCGCGCGTGCTCAAACCCGGTGGTCATATCCTGCTCTTCGATAAGTTCTTGCGCCGTGGAGAACGTGCCTGGGTGAGGCGTGGCCTGACCCCCCTGATGGGACGGCTGGCCACACGGCTGGACGTGGTGTTTGAGGAGGTGCTGGAAGCTGTACCGGGGTTGCGAATATTGGCCGATGAACCTGTGCTTGCAAACGGTTGGTTCCGCTTGATTGAATTGCATAAGGACACCTCTAAAAATTAGAACAATTCCGATCAAATTCCGCGCCGCAACTTGCACCGTTACGCTACCACCGCCCGGTAAAATGCTGCACGACGTAAATGAGTAAAATGAAAAAATCGGATAAACTAAATTCGATTATGAAAGAAACCATCGTCGCTTCTTCGCGCACGCATCTACGTACATACCTTACCGCAGGTTATGCACTGTTCATCATGTATGCCAGCTTATCGCCGTTTTCAGGCTGGCAGGAACAGGGGTTGGAATTTTCTGCTGTGTTGGCTTTGCCGTTATTCCTGCAATACACTTGGTTCGATGCCGCCGCTAATCTGTTCGGTTATCTGCCGTTTGGGCTATTACTTGGACTGGCACTTCGTGCGCGCTTCAGCGTAAGCTGGACTGTACTACTTGCCACGTTAGGCGGAATAGTACTTTCCGCCATAATGGAATATGCGCAAATGTATTTGCCTGTACGTATTAGTTCCGATCTCGATTTGCTTGCCAACAGTAGCGGCGCGCTGGCGGGTGCATTGTTGGCAGTTAGCATTGCGCCACGTGAATGGTTTGCTCTGCACCTGACGCATTGGCGTATGCGTTTGTTTCATAGCGGGGAAAGCGTGGATTTCGGCTTGGCTTTAGTAGCGCTGTGGATATTCGCGCAAGTCAATCCTTCACTGCCCATGCTGGGTAATGTGTTCATTAACGAAGTGGCACGAGCACCTTTCGTCGTGGTTCAGCCTGAACCGTTTAATTGGATGGAAAGCATGGCGGTACTGCTCAATATGCTGATGGTGGGAATGTTGCTGCTAACCTTGCTGCGCATACGCCGCCAAACGGCAAGCACGCTATTGCTGGTATTGTGTGCCGTGGCAGTGGCCAAGTTCACCGCAGCAGCCATGCTTCTCAAATCATGGGCATTGCTGTTATGGCTCAACGGTGAGGCCATGCTGGGCATTTTTGCGGGCGTGCTACTACTGATCGCTGCTAGCCGATTATCCCGCACGCAACTGTCAAAATGTGCTGCACTGGTTGCACTAGGTTATTGGGTGTTGGCGCACTGGATATTGGATAGCGGTGAGCCTTCTGCAGCCATGCGCCTGTACCAATGGAATTACGGCCACCTGCTCAATTACAATGGTTTGTCGCAAACTATTGCATTAGTGTTTCCATTTTTGATGCTTGGCTACCTTTGGCGCGTTAAAACTACATCGTTGTGAGGTTGTATAATTAAAATTTATTCTTGTGAGGTCTTGTATGAGCTACTATCAAAAGCACGTTTTCTTTTGCACCAACCAGCGCGAAGAAGGCGCAGAGTGCTGTAACAATATTAATGCGCAATGGATGCGCGACTACGTTAAAGATAAAGTCCAAATGCTTGGATTGTCTAACGAAACAAATCATATCCGCATCAACTCGGCAGGTTGTATGAATCGCTGCGATGAAGGGCCTGTATTAGTGGTATATCCTGAGGGAGTGTGGTACACCTACTTGGATGAGAGCGACCTCGACGAGATCATCGTTGAACACTTGCAGCATGGACGTGTAGTGGAACGCCTGAAAATTTAATGCCCACCTTAGCAAAGGTTTCTGTCCCCGGCCCGGCGGGTCAACTGGAGGTAGTAGTGCATATGCCGGATGTTGCGCCGCGCGCTATCGCGGTGGTAGCGCATCCGCTGCCCACTGTGGGCGGGACGATGGAAAACAAGATCGTAACTACACTGGCTAAGACTTTTACCGAACTAGGATTCGCTGCGTTGCGCTTCAATTTTCGGGGCGTCGGCGCCAGTAACGGCAAGTTTGATGATGGCAATGGTGAAGTAGAAGATGCGCTCACTGTAGCCCGCTATGCATTGAGCGAATATGGCGATCTGCCGCTGATTCTGTCAGGTTTTTCCTTTGGTGGGTATGTACAGGCGCGCGCGGCACAGCAATTGTCTCCGCGTCAACTGGTACTGATCGCACCGGCTGTGACGCGTTATGCGATGCCGCCCGTGCCGCATAACACGCTGCTAGTACACGGTGAACTGGATGAAGTTGTCTCGTTGGCAGATGTTATGCAGTGGGCTCGTCCGCAACGCCTGCCTATCGTAGTATTACCTGAAGCGGTGCACTTTTTCCACGGTCGACTGGATCAGCTGAAAGAAATTGTGCGTCACAATTTCACGGGACAAACGCTATGACCAAGGGTCGCTCAATAAATTTCATAAATTACTTATAAAACAATATATTATTCGTTAAAATTTATTTACGGCTATCGTGCTTTGCAGCTTATCTACTTCCCCTTTGCACTTTATTAATCTCGCTTAGGATTTTTAGTATATACACGCACCTTTAAAAGGACTAGTTATGTTATGGATTAAAGCGTTGCATGTGATTTTTATGGTTACCTGGTTCGCTGGCTTGTTCTATCTGCCGCGTCTGTTCGTATATCACACCATGAGTACAGATAAAACCAGCATCGAGCGATTCAAAATCATGGAGCGCAAATTGTTCTACGGAATTATGACGCCGGGTGGGGTGCTGACTGTCATTTTTGGGTTATGGCTATGGATTGGTTATGGTGTAACCGGCGGGTGGATGCACATCAAATTCACGCTGGTGTTATTGTTGATCGCCTACCACGTATATTGTGGCAAGTTGCTGAACGACTTTAAAGCCGATCGCAACACGCGCAGCCATGTATTCTACCGCTGGTTCAATGAATTTCCAGTACTGCTTATGATTGCCATCATCATTCTTGTAATCGTCAAACCTGTATAAATAAATGCTTGAAAATTTTTTTTCACCCTGTCCGCGCGGTTTGGAAACAATACTGGCCCATGAACTGAATACGCTCGGCGCGCAAGAGGTGCGTACCACCGATGGGGGCGTACAATTCTCCGGCCCTTTTTTGTTAAGCTACCATGTCAATCTACACAGCCGCATTGCCAGTCGCGTGCTGTGGCGCATGGCGATAGCACATTATCGCAACGAGCAGGACATTTTCGATACCGCCTATGCGCTGCTGTGGAACGATTGGTTCGACACCTCACACACCATCCGCGTCAACATGACGGCCATTAAGTGTCCCTTAAAAAGTCTGGATTTCGCCACACTGAAAATCAAGGATGCTGTGTGCGATAAATTCCGCGCACTTACCGGGGAACGCCCCAGCGTGGATACCCATACGCCGGATATCCGCATCCATGTCTTCCTTGAGGCTAGCCGCATGACGCTGTATGTCGACACGTCCGGTGATGCGCTATTTAAGCGCGGTGTGCGCCAATACACCAACGTTGCACCCCTGCGCGAGAATCTGGCGGCGGGTATTTTGCAGCTTGCGGGTTGGCGGCCCGGCATGCCGCTACTTGACCCGATGTGCGGCAGTGGCACTTTCCTAATTGAAGCGGCACTGATGTCGCTCAACATCGCCCCCGGCATTAACCGCAGTTTTGCCTTCGAGAAACTGAAAAATTTCGACGCCACCGCATGGAGTGACATTCGCCACCAAGCGCAAGCGGTACAAAAGCCGATTAGCGCATTGCCGATTTTCGGCAGTGATTTATATGGTGACGAACTTAAAGCCGCACATCTTAATCTGGAAAACGCAGGACTGCGAGAAGCGGTGTCGCTCAATCAAGCGAACGTGCTGGAGATTTCCGCTCCAGCCGACCATGGGGTACTGGTAGCGAACCTGCCTTATGGTGAGCGCATGGGCGACTTAGAAGAACTGCAAGAGTTATACCCAAAGCTGGGGGACGTGCTGAAGAAAAAATTTGGCGGCTGGAATGCCTATCTGTTTACTTCCGATTTACGCATGCCGAAGTTCATTCGCCTCTCCGTTTCACGCCGTACACTGCTGTTCAACGGCGCAATTGAATGCCGTCTATTTGAATACAAGATGGTGGCGGGAAGCAATCGCACTTGAATAAAACTATATGTAAAAAACTCAAACCACTGCCATTGGCCACACAATATCTCTAGGGCGCCTCTATTCCAATTACGTTCCGTCAACTCGATACGTAAGCCGGAGAAATCAGTGATCATGAGGCGGCACAGCATTTGAACAGCGTGCGTGAATTCACTTCGCTGATTTTCAGCCAGAATTTTCCCAAGGGCGGGACATTAAATCTGCCGAAATAAAGTTGCTTAGCAGAACAAACCGCGCAATTTTTTGATGGGAATTTTATTTCACTACTCTAAGTCGCGGTTTGCCAGGAAGCATGGGTTTATCTGGCGAAGTCGCAGTACCACTATCCGTTGGAAGTGTTGGTATGGAGTCATTTCCCTGAAAAACCAGCCCTTGCCCAGTTTCCTTGGCAAAAATACCAATCACCGCATCTATCGGCACGACCAGTCCATGCGACACACCCCCAAAGCGGCCACCGCAGGTAATCTCCTCATTACCAATATGCAGGTTACGTACTGCATCCATGCTAAGGTTAATCACGATTTCGCCATCCTTAACATAAGCTTTTGGCACTCGCGTTTGTTCAGTCACTTTCACTGCTAAATAAGGAGTTAAAGCACTGTCGGAACACCAGTCATAAATCGCACGTATCAAATATGGTTTTGTAGAAAACTCCTTCACTTCCGCATCGCTTTTTCAGCTGCCGTCATCGCTTCAATATAGGCCGGACGAGAAAACAATCGTTCAGCATATTTCATCAGCGGCGCAGCCTCCTTGGCAAGTTGAATATCATAATAATCCAGTCGCCATAGTAATGGGGCGATTGCCACGTCAAGCATGGAGTATTCATCATTCAGCATGAATTTTTGTTTGGCAAAAATCGGGGCAATCTGAGTCAGACTGTCGCGTACTGATAGGCGTGCTTTATCTGCGGTCTTTTGCACTCCACTTTCCAGTGCACCAATGTGACAGAACATCTCACTCTCAAAGCGATGTAAGAATAATCTGGCACGCGCACGCATTACAGGATCGGCAGGCATCAACTGCGGATGTGGGAATCGTTCGTCAATATATTCGTTAATGATATTGGACTCATACAGAACCAAGTCTCGCTCTACCAGTACTGGTACCATATTATATGGATTGATTATCATGAGATCTTCGGGTTTGTTGAAAACGTCGACATCAATGATCTGAAAATCCATCCCTTTTTCATACAACACGATACGGCAGCGCTGACTGAACGGGTCTGTTGTTCCCGAGTAAAGCGTCATCATAGCGCGGCTCACACTTTTATCAGATGACTACGGGCCATCATACGACGCACCAGTAGGTACCCGGTAACGCCCAATACTGGAGCAATAACAAGAACAGCAAACACGGGCATAGTGCCGGTGCCATTTACGCCAGAAATCCAAATATATCTTTCAAACAATGTTCCGACGATAATACTAGCGGCCACTGTCAAGATAATGGGCGGTGAGTGCCGTGACGGTCGCATGGCCAGTACAGCAAGTGGAATAATGAATTTAAGAGTTATCATCGACCACCATAGCACGCTGTAGTTGCCATTCTGCATCCCCATAACGCGATCCACTTCATTCGGGAGATTTGGATACCAAATGACTAAATATTGTGCAAAGAATGTATATATCCATAGTAAAGTGAATGCGAACATCATCTGTGCGAGGTAGTTATAAACATAATCTTCAACTGGGCGCACTAATTTACCACGCGTATTCAATACGTAAATCCACGTCACAAGGAAGGCCATGAACATATTGAAATTGCTAATGAAATGCTGCATGCCATAAATCGCACTGTGCCAAGATGGCACCAGCGTCATTTCAAAGTCCCACGCTACCATAGTGCCGTAGAGAACATAAGTATAGGGTATCCAACAAGCAATCATATGAAAGCGTTGCTGATCTTCCTTGCTGCGATCACTCACCTCCTGTCGCTTGATAAATACCCAAAAAATGGTCATCACTGCCAACATACCAAGCACTTGGCGAGTCACCAGAAATGTGTAGTTATGCCATGCGGGCAGATGATGCCCATGCTCAGCGGCCGTGCTCAACCATGGGAAGGTTTTTTCGCCGCCAACCAATAGTATGATTAACAATACAAATGCTAACGGGAAAAGCGCAAACAGAGATACTGCTAATCGGCGAATTTCATAACGCCATTGGGCACCTACCAAGTGCAACACCGCACTCAATGTCACCCCTCCCAGCGCAAGATAAAGCACTACTAAAAAGCTAGCTGTCAAAACTGACCAATTGCTATACGAAATCATTTGCTGCGCTCCCTTATTTGGCTGCAGGCGTTACTGCCGCAGCGGATTGCCCATTTTGCAGCACCTTGCGTACATAGTTGATCACATTCCAGCGTTCGGCAACTGACAGATCATTCGCATATGACGGCATAACGGCACCGCCGAACGTCATGTAGCCCCATATGAAACCATCAGACCGCCCTTTTGTTTGTTCAGCTGTCAAGTCAAACGGCTTTAATATTAATTTTGCTCCTACAAATCCATCGCCCTTGCCGGAATATCCGTGACAAGGAGTGCAATAAATTTGAAAAAGCTTCCCGCCAAGCGCCACTGACTTATCGTCTGCTGGAATCGGATTCAACTGCTTTTCAGAAGCACCCATATCCTTCACCAGAGATGTAGTACCAGGAATAGGTATTGAATGTTTTGGAAATGGCGTCATTCCAGGATTTTTTAAATCTACACTTTCCTGTGGTTTAATACTAATCTGGTTCGCCATGTCGTTCGACCATGGCCATGCTTGCGCCAACGCTGGCGCTAACAGTAATACAATTGCCAACGATAATCTCATCATTTTCCCGCCTCTTCCTGAATCTCAAGTGCCTTATGCTTGGTAAAAATCGTCTTGAAAGCAGCCACTGCCGACTCATCCCCCTTCACCAAAATTCCAATTTGATCTTCGGATACTTTGACACTATATAAAGATGACCGCTTAGCCGGCAAGCCAGCGCAAATTAAGAAACCCAAGATAGTGATAAATACCCCACCAAGAATGAACATTTCATACGTCAACACAAAATTAGGTGGTAACGGAACAATTGGTTTCCCACCTTTAATTTGAGAAAAAAAGTTAGCTTGCGCACCTGAGACAAGGAAGAATGCTAACAGGGCACCAGTACAGGCTCCAATCAAAGTAAACCACTGCACATTGACTGGCTTGTCGCCTAACACTTTTTCAACTTCAGGATGCTCAATGGGCGACTTGAGTATCATATCGTCCATGTCAAAACCCTTAATATTAGCCCCGCGTAACTCGGCAATTGCAGCCACGGCTTCATCAAAATCGTTAAATAGTGCCAGTAAATGACGCTTGCTCATTTAATAATCTCCCTTCACAGCAGGTTTGTGCTTCAGTGCTAGACTGCGGTGATAGACCATTTCTTTGACTTCATACATAGAAACGGATGGGAACACCTTGCAGAAGACCATAAACAATAAAGTAAACCAGCCAAAGCTACCAAACACGATGCCCCACTGCACTAAACTTGGCCATTGATCATGATCCCAAGTCCAGGGATAGTGACCGTGCGCAAAACTCGGGGAGATGATCATCCAACGTTCCAGCCACATACCCACGTTGAGCAATATCGACACTACGAACAATATTGGAAGGTGGGTCTGGAAACGTTTAAATGCTAGCATCAAAGGTAAAATGGATCCAAAGAAGATCATTGCCCAAAAGAATGGGGCATAAGGACCAGTAGCCTTAAAAATTAATTGATCCTTGGCTGTCTGGTCATGTCCATACCATACAGAAGCGAACTCGATCAGATTGAGGTAAGTCCACACCATCGCAATAGCAAAGGTTAGGCGTACCAGCTTTTTCATTATCGGTAACGTCATGTATTCTTCAAACCTGAACACATATCGCAAAATAATAAAAAGCGTGATGATCGCTGCACAGCCAGAATATAAAGCACCTGCTACGAAGTATGGAGGGAATGATGTAACGTGCCAACCTGGCATATTCGACATAGCAAAATCAGAAGCCACGATGGAGTGAACGGAAACTGCCAGCGGAATCAAGAAACAAGCTATCGTTAAATATGTGACTCGGAAGTTGCGCCACTGGCGATCAGTTCCTTCCCAGCCAAGTGACATTACTGTATACAGCTTTTTACGCCAGCCCGCGTGGATATTATCACGACAAATTGCAAGATCAGGAATCATGCCGACATAGAGAAAGAGTACGGATGAACTTAAATAAGTGGCAATCGCAAACATATCCCATACTAAAGGCGACTGAAAATTTGGCCAGACCCAGCGCTCGTTAGGGTAAGGCATCACATAATAAACCTGCCATAAACGGCCCAAATGCACCATAACGAACAAGCCTGCCGTCATCAACGAGAAGGTTGTCATTGCCTCGGCAAAACGGTAAATAGGTTTACGCCAATCGGCATGCATTAAATGCAAAATAGCAGACAGCAAAGTCCCCGAATGGCTCATTCCTATCCAAAAAATGAAGGTGGCAATGTATAAGCTCCATACATGAGAGTTGTTTTTATTGGAAACACCCATACCAGTCGTATACTGGTAAATCTCACATCCTACCGCCACACTAATCATTGCAAGTGCGATCAATAAAATTACCCAGTACAGCCTTCTTGGACTCTCTAAGCTTTTGAGCACATCTTTGTTAATCTGTGCCCAAGCTATATCTTCGCGAATATCTTTTTCCATTATTTTAATTCCTCCCCTTGTGCCTGCGTGAAAGTAGCTTCAATGCCGCTTCCCACACGGCATCCCCATTGCGCTGCTTAAATAGCGCTTTCACGCAACTGCTCCAGATACATCACCGACGGATATGTGCGCAACTCTTCCAAAATGCGATAGCCACGCAGTTTGGCAGCCTCTTCTGCTTCGTTCTTTGCTTGTTTATCCTTATTCAGCTCAACCTGTTGTGTCATCCACTGTTTACCAACCTTGGCCAATGGATCAACCAGATTTCCAAAAGTTATTGCTCCAGTCGGACAAACTTGTTGGCAGGCAGTTTGTACTTCACCATCAAGTACAAGCCGCCCCTCGGTACGTGCGTTGCTCTTGGCGACAGTCAATCGCTGCACACAGAACGTACATTTTTCCATCACACCCTTGCCACGCACGGTCACGTCTGGATTGAGCTGCTGGTTCATCGGCTCCGGCCATACATTATCAGTAGTTGGATAGTCATACCAGTTAAAGTAGCGAACCTTATACGGGCAGTTCGCATTACAGTAACGTGAGCCGACGCAACGGTTGTAAACCTGCGAGTTCAGACCATCCGCCGTGTGGTTGGTAGCACCTACAGGGCAAACCGTTTCGCACGGTGCAGACTCACAATGCTGACACAGCATAGGCAAAAACTGCGCCCCCTGGTCGGCAAATTCGCGGCCATCATTATCCCAATAACGTTCAATGCGTATCCAATGGTGGGAATGTCCATGTGAAAATTTCACCTTGCCAACCACGGGCAGATTGTTCTCTGCATAACATGCCACGCTACAAGCATTACAGCCAGTGCATGAATCCAAGTCTATGCTCATCGCCCATTTATATTCCCGGTGCGGCCTGTCATCCGACGGATGCTGTTGGCGGAAGTCAGACCAGTTTTCTAATAAGTTGGTAATGGACACCTTTTACACCTCCTTCGAAAGATTCACTTTATCAGATGACATCCTTACCGCTATTTTTCTGCCCATCTGTTTGCCACCTGCAGGGCCTTCATCTTTAACGATGATCACACGGTGCCCAGCCTTACTGACTTTAACGCGCGTCTCGTGCATTGCCAACTCTCCAGTTTCCTTGTCGAATACGGGATCAAGAATTTTGAAGGCATTAACACCGACACCCTTTGCATAACGTCCCATCGCCTCATGACCATAGCCCAACGGCACTGAAACTACATCGGGATGAATGCCGGTAAACACATAGACCTGCGCCTTAATAGCGCCGCTTTTTGAAGCCACTTCGACAATGTCGCCTTCCACAATGCCCAACTTGGCGGCGGTCTTGGGATGCATCTCCACCCAACTATCCCACACGATGGTAGTTAACGGATCTGGTGATTCCTGCAACCAAGGTTCATTGGCATTGCGGCCATCACGCAAGCTGGCGCTCACTGCAGGAATCAGGTGCAACGGATACGTACTATCTTCTACAAACGGGGCTGGCACCACCAAGCCGTTGGCGGGTACATGACTGGATATATTGACAGTTGCACCTACCAATTTGACCACACCATGGCTTAAAGCTGCCTCCCAAAATGTATCGTCGTCTGCATTCGCACCACCCAACGCACCCTTGTTCGACACCATTGCATTTCGCAAGTATGAATAAAAATCTTCATAGCCTTTGTATTCATCTGGTCGATGTTGTTTGAGCAAGGCAAGCAGGATGTCACCCATACCAAGTGTACCGGGATGCAACTTTTCCATCAGCGGTTGCCGAATATTTAGCTGCGCACCTTCGGCAATATATTCCGGCATGACCGTTCCCCAGTCCTCTAGCGCAGAATTCAACGGCAGCACCAAATCGGCCTCTACTGCGGTTTCATCCATGTAATGAGCGAACGCCACCTTGAAAGGTACCTTCTTTAAGTTTTCTTTCAATTTCATGGACACAGGTGCAGTGAACACTGGATTTGCACCATAGCTGAATAACACTTTAACTTTGTCTTGCGCCATATTGTCATTGAGTGTCTGTAACGCCAAGCGGTTGCCAGTAGTCGGTGCCATTTGCGGAAACGGTATGCTAGATGATCCTTCTACCGTCTTACCAACGTTGCCTAATACTTGATTCAACAATGCGATAGCAGTGGCATTCTGCGAACCGTGCGCATAGCCCTCGGCAGCGCTACCGGCAATTATTAAACTAGGACTACGCTCCTTCAGTAACGCTGCAAGCTTGCCTATATGCTCAGTAGACACTCCGGTATCTTTGCTTACCCGATCTGTGGTGTACTCCTTTACAACAGCAGCCACATCTCCAGATACAGACAATCCTGCTGCTGCCAGCGCATTGATCAATCCCAGCGCGAAGATACCTTCAGTACCAGGACGTATAGCTAACCAACGATCCGCATTCGCACCAGTTAATGTCATCTTGGATTCAACTTGCACCAGCACCCCGCGCTCGCCATTATCGGCCTTGCGAAAGTGAGCATACTGCTGAGAGAAATGCACCGGTGAGATCCACGCACCAAGGAAATCTGCTCCGAAGGAAAGGATAACCTTAGCTTTGTCCAGGCGTAAGCGCGGCATTTCAACACCATAAGCCTTTTTATTAGCTGCACGCACAATTGACGGTGCAACTGCCTCATAAACGTAATGATGACCAGAACCCAACGCATCTAGATAATTTTTCAATAAGACTTTGACATGTCCACTAACACCACCTGTCAGGAAAGCGACATTCTCTGCTTTCACACCGCCAACCTTTTCGTTGATTAATGCCAGTGCTTTTTCCCATGTTATCGCTTCGCCTTTATTACCATTCCGCAATAGCGGTTCGCGGATTCGATCTGGGTTGTAATGCGCCTGCACACCAGCCTGCCCTAAACCGCACATTTTGCCGTTATTTATGGATGATTTTGGATTACCTTCCAGCTTAAGCACGCGACCTTCTCGCACCCGCCCCATAATGCCGCACCCAGCATCACACTGCGCACAAGTCGAGTTAAAGTATGTGCCAATACTAGGAATGATATAGTCCGCCGTCTGGACATAGGAAGTTACAAATTCCTTTCCATCCTCAACTGAGGTATTGCCACATCCGCTTAACGCGACCGTCGCACCGCCCCACCCCAGCACCTTCAAAAAATCTCGCCGATTAAAACTGTTTTCAATCATTGCTGATACCTCTTGGAAATCTTTATCTTGTGAACGCGCCGATTATTTATGACACTGCCAGCAGTCGTTCGGGCCGTGAGTCGTCTTTGTGGATGTTGCATCTACTGGGTGATCTTTCTGATGACAGCTCACACACCAACCCATGGAGAGTGGCTTTTGGCGACGCGCGACGGTCATTGTTTTCACATCGCCATGACAATAACCACAAGCTTCCTGCACCGGCTTGTTCTGCGCGAAAACAAAACGTTGGATGTGACGCTCATGGTTGAAGCGCACGAAATCAGGAAGGTCATGCACCTTTTTCCAAGGTACTGCTTTTTTAGCTTCCCAATATTCGAACAATTTCTTGATACGCGGGGTTTCCCGCACCGACTCAATGCTTTGATGGCAACCGATACATTTCTGCAACGGCGGAATGCCTGCCACAATGCTACGGCGCGCATACGTGTGACAGTACATGCAATTTATCTGCATACCGCCTTTTGCAGCATCACCAGCGTGACGGTCATGGGGAAACTCAATTGGCTGCTCGACTTTAGGACCCAAGTCATCAGCTGTAGTGAGGGGCTGCACCGCATTAACGGCATAGCTGCTAGCGGAAACAATCAATCCAACAAGCAGAACGGACAAACGTAAAAAACAATACATCGCAAGTAGCTCCCCCAACAAACAAATTAGACTGCCGACCAGAACAACGTCGACATGTATATCACATTTACAACAGGTAATTTAGAACGATGCAGCATCGCTTAAGTATTTACATACTTATTTGGCACATACCCCTCCGTAAGGGATAGACGCGATAAAACGACGGCATAATGTCCAGTTTGGAAAATAAAGTCAACTGTACAAAATATAGTACGCTAATTTTTGCATAATAATTTACAGAAAAACATTATATAAACATAGCACTAAATTTGTCATGTCTATAGTTTTTTGCATAAAGAATAACTTTTGCGCATGTCACACTTCTGACAAAACAAAATCCCATCTTTGCTTGCGCTGGTATGCCCCAGAGTCAATCCACCAAGCTAGCATCAAGTACAAATCAAAAATCTTAAAGCAGAACAAATGAAATTATTTAGCCGTAGCCAATTTTCGCTGTCCTCGTAGCATTAATACCAACCCCACAATCACCATTGGCAGACTGAGCCATTGGCCCATGCTAATACCAAAACTCATTAGGCCAAATATGCCGTCATCTGGGTTACGTGTATATTCAACAAAGAAGCGGAAGCTGCCATAGCCAAGGAGGAACAAACCAGATACAACCCCTACTGGACGCGGCTTGCGCGAATATAGCCACATAAGCGCAAACAGGACCAAGCCTTCCAGTATAAATTCATAAAGCTGAGAAGGGTGGCGCGGCAGATCATCCACATTAGGGAATACCATCGCCCAAGCCACATTTGTAGTCCGCCCCCATAATTCAGCATTAATAAAGTTGCCGATACGTCCTGCGCCCAACCCCAGCGGCACCAACGGTGCTATAAAGTCCATCAATTGCAGCCAGGGAAGTTTGTGCTGTCGAGCGAAAAGTACCATCGCCACCAATACGCCTAGAAAACCACCATGAAATGACATACCACCCTGCCAAACCGCGAGAATTTCAAGCGGGCGAGACACATAGTAACTGGGGTTGTAAAACAGCACCTCGCCCAACCTCCCACCCAGCACAACACCAAGAATGCCGTAGAACAGAAGGTCATCCATCATTTTGTCATCCCATCCAGGACGATTGAGGGTACGAATGCGCAATTTCCCCAGCCATAAAAATAGCATGAAGGCAAGTAAATACATCAATCCGTACCAGTGCACTGAAAGGGGGCCAATGTGCATGGCCACAGGATTAAACTGGGGATGAACTAGCATACTGAGCGAATATCTAAATGATGATTTTAAGATCAATATTATACGTGATTTAAATATCGCGCTTATTCTTACACGTAGCAAATAAAATTTGCTACGCTGAAGCAGGATTTGTCAACGACCCGTTAGAGATATGCGTTATTGTCAACACTGTCTAATGCCTTACAGTTTGCAAACGAGATGGAGTTGGTTAAAATGGCATGGGCAGCAATGTCTAAATAATTTAATTGTAGGAAAACTTAATATTAATGGAGCTTAAGAAAATGAAATCTATCATCGTTAGCGTGATCACAGCAGCAGGCCTGATGGCAGCAGGTAGCGTTTTAGCAACTGACATGCCGGAATTGGCCAAGAAAAGCGGCTGTACTGCTTGCCACAAAATTGATGCAAAATTGGTCGGCCCCGCTTGGATGGATGTTTCCAAGAAGTATAAGGGCGTTAAAGAATATGCCTATTCACCAACTGGCAGTGCTGCTGCTGGCGCCAAGAAAATGTCATTGGAAGAAGGCCTGATCATGAAAGTATCTAAGGGTGGTACTGGCAACTGGGGTAGCGTACCAATGATTGCTAATTCTCCTAAAGTAAAAGATGAGGACATCAAAACACTGGTTCATTTCGTGCTGGATCTGGCGAAGTAATCAAGGGACTAATTTCTTTTAGCAGAAGTCGGCGTCAGCCGATTTCTGCTTTCTGCCCAACAATTTAATTGATTACTTAATGAATGGTGTCAAAGTTTGCAATCAGAACAAACCTTAAAGCCAGTTTTCGCTGGCTTTAATTCATTGGCGTTTCAGTTGCAATTCCTGACATGTAACAAATTGACACGCATGACCATGCAACGCATATTATGTTAAATATGGTATCTTTTTGCTTATTAATGTTTGATGATCGCTGCTTCGCATAATTATCCATATTATGCGTTGGTGCTAACAACAATAATCTTAAGGGCACCTCTAAAAATCCAATTTTCGTCACAATACGGCGTTACTCGAAAAAAATTATCGCTTACATATTAATCATATGCCGCGCTCAAATTTTTTGCTCGTGCCTTGTCTTGCTTAGAAACTTGAATTTTTAGAGACGCCCTTAATAAAACCTATCACCGCCAACATGCTTGCATAAGTAGGTTTGATGACCAAAGGCCAATATCTTGCCAGCTGGCATGCTGTTGCTTGCCAAGCAAAGTTCGTATATCGACTGACGCTCAATGGACAAAATTATTGACCACGCGCGGATTGATGCCTCCAGAAAATATAGATGCTGGCTAAATAGGTATTGCTTCAATCATTCAACTTATTGTTTTAATTAAAATAATATAGTTAACGTACGCTGGTAACATTATTACGTTCCAATTACTGTTCGAAATATGCAAAATTGACTAGCATGTAACACGCCAAACATAATCCATTCAATAATTTATTATTATCCTCTGAACCCATCATGCCGCATAACCAGTCATCCCTGCTCCTCGCCCTGTCCATTGCCATTCTCGCGGCTTGCGGCGAATCAAAAACACCTGTTACCAGCGGCATTGATGAACTAGTGGTGAAGATCGGTGCCGCTGCCCCACTCACCGGGCCGCAAGCTCATATCGGCAAGGACAATGAGAACGGTACGCGCATGGCGATAGAAGATGCCAACACCAGGGGGGTCATCATTGGCGGACGTAAGGCACGGTTTGAACTAATTAGCGAGGATGACCAAGCGGATCCGAAAACTGCTACCATCGTGGCACAAAAGCTGGTAGACGCAAAAGTGAATGGCGTGGTCGGTCATCTCAATTCCGGTACCTCTATTCCGGCTTCCAGGATCTACAGCGATAATGGCATTCCCCAGATTTCTCCTTCCGCAACAGCGGTGAGTTACACCGCCCAAGGCCTTAAGACCACCTTTCGCGTGATGTCCAACGACGGGCAACAAGGCAAGGCACTGGGCGAATTCGCAGCAAAGACCCTGAATTCTAAAAAAATCGCGGTTATAGACGATCGCTCTGCCTATGGCCAAGGACTGGCCGACGAATTCATCAAATCTGTACAAGCCAACGGTGCGCAGATCGTAGCGCGTGAATACACCACTGACAAAGCGGTAGACTTTACTGCAGTGCTGACCTCCATCAAGGGTAAGCACCCCGATTTACTATTTTTTGGCGGCATGGATCCACAAGGCGTACCGATGGCCAAGCAGCTCAAAGCACTTGGTCTAAATGTTAAGTTTGTAATGGGCGATGGCGGTTACACGCCAAAATTCCTTGATCTGGCTGGCGATGCCGCCGATGGCGTTTATGCTTCACTGCCTGGCGTGCCACTGGGACAGATGCCCGGCGGCAAAGACTTCTCTCAGCGCTATGAAGCAAAATATAAACTTCCCATTCAGTTGTATGCACCATATTGTTATGATGCGGTGAACGTGATGATCGCCGCGATGCAAAAAGCCGCTTCAGCCGATCCAGTGAAATACCTACCCGAGCTCGCCAAGATTACCCATGTTGGCGTGGCTGCGAACATCGCCTTCGACGATAAGGGCGACATCAAAGGCGGCGCAGTGACACTGTACCAAGTACAGCAAGGAAAGTGGCAGCCGCTACAAACGATGGGCGGGAAAACCGCAGTATCCGCGCATTGATAAAAATTGGATTGAAAAATTAGGCTATGTCACAGTTAAATAGAGGTCTATACTATCGCCCTATCAAACAATGAGATAGGTGTTGCGATGAAAACCGAAGATTTCCAAGTAATGTCGGCAGAACTCGAAAAACTGACGCCGCATCAGCGTAGCTTGTTGGTAGACCGTTTGCACAAGATTGAACACGTTCAGGCCGTCAGCACGCTGGTCGAGAGCCGTGTACTGTCCACGCCATTGTGCCCCAAGTGCGGCCACGATCACATTGCGCGATGGGGTTCGGCTTCCGGGTTGCAGCGTTATCGCTGCGCTTCCTGTCGTGCCACCTTCAATGCGCTGACCGGAACACCGCTGGCTCGTCTGCGCCACAAGGAAAAGTGGCTGGAATATGCGCAGCAGCTGGCCGAAGGTCAAAGCGTGCGCAACAGTGCAAAAGTTTGCGGGGTGCATCGCAACACTACCTTTCTGTGGCGTCACCGCTTTCTTGCGCTGCCCAATGCGCAAAAAGCCACGAGCCTGGTTGGCATTGCCGAGGCAGATGAAACCTACTTTCTCGAATCGTTCAAAGGCAGAAAACACGGCATGACGCGCAAGCCTCATAAACGTGGCAGCAAGGCATTGAAGCGTGGCTTGTCCGCAGAACAGATTCCCGTGCTGATTTGCCGTGATCGCACCGGAAGCACATCCGATTTTGTGCTGGAGAAGGCTGACAAGGAACATATCGGCGCGGCACTCAAGCCACTGCTGGCGAGCGATGCGATTCTCTGCACAGACAGCGGCAAAGCCTTGGGTGCTGCCGTGCGGGAAATCGGTATCACTCATCGCCCAATAAATTTGGCTGCTGGCATTCGGGTTGTCGGCCGTGTCTACCACGTTCAAAACGTGAATGCCTACGATAGTCGGCTCAAGGAGTGGATGTGCCGATTCCACGGCATCGCCACTCATTACCTTGCCAATTATCTCGGTTGGCGACGACTGATTGATCGTGCTCATGGCTCCTTGTCCCCTCGTGCCGTCATGTTTGCCGCGTTGGGTATGAATGGCGTTCAACAATTAACTGTGACATAGTCATATGATTACGCCTTTCAACATCTGAACGCCTGCCTGAAGCATACCCAGGTTCAACTGAAAATGATTCAGGGACATACATTTGTTAATGTATGTAGATTTTTAAGACTGGTGTCAACTTTCGAATGCCGCCCGTATAACTTCCATCCTCTTCCTGTTCGTT
>Ga0209181_10003034_pt1 | contig 26579 bp, 21 predicted proteins | sample MAT05_FD_187208 | JGI IMG/M metagenome (GOLD analysis project Ga0209181, IMG submission 187208) | Freshwater microbial communities from Lake Fryxell liftoff mats and glacier meltwater in Antarctica - MAT-05 (SPAdes) (version 2) | ecosystem: Environmental > Aquatic > Freshwater > Ice > Liftoff...
TCCCACATGTGCTGCACCAATCCATCTACCAAACCAATTTTGGGTACATACATTTCGGTGGCACCGGCCCAGCGCATGGCATTGCTGTAAATCAACAGAGCCGGTACAATTACATCTGCACGATCGCTGCGTAAATTATATAGCCGCATCCTGTCTTCCAAACCTACGCTGCTTAATTCTCTATGATAGTCTTTCAGGAGTTCAATTGTAAGGGGTTTGCCATCCTTGCGTTTGCTCATGCTGAACACCTTGTTAATATTACCACCGCTACCAATGGCCACCACTTCTTTCTGTCCTTTGGTTACCGTCTTAATAATTTCCTTCATCTCTTCCCAGGTGTTATCATTCACCTGGTTTTGTAGTAAACGGATGGTGCCGATATTGAAGGATTCTTTAAAAGTAAGTACGCCATTGCTGAAGAAAGAAAGTTCGGTACTGCCACCGCCTACATCAATATACATGTAGCTGTGATCTTTGTCTAAGGTTTCGGCAATATGGTTTTCAAAAACAAGTCCGGCTTCCATATCGCCGCTGATTACTTCAATGGCAATGTCGGTTTCTAATTTTACTTTACGGATGATGTCTTCACTGTTTTTTGCATCACGCATGGCACTGGTTGCACATGCCTTTATATGATTTACCTCGTAAGCATTCATCAAATGCTTAAATGCCTTCATGGTTTGTATTAGCATACCGGTTTTTTGTCTGGAGATGAGACCGGTTTCAAAAACTTCAAAACCCAGCCGCAACGGCACCCTAAAGAGATTTAGTTTATTAAAAACTGCGTTTTTATTTTCGTCGGTAGTTACTTCTGTTATTAATAGCCTTGCTGCGTTACTTCCTATATCTATGGCTGCGAGTTTCAATATTGTGAATACGTTAATTGGTTAATTAGTTAATCCGTTGCCTGGCGAAAGTATTTATTTTTTATTGCAAATTTACGGATTAACGTTTAAACACCCGCCCGAACAAATCATTTGGGCAGGGGTTGACCAATTAACGTTTAAACAGATTTGCGGTAGAGGTAATTGTAAGTCTCTACCTGGCTGCGAATTTTTTTGGTATTGCGTGGGTTTACATATTGATTGCTAAGGTCATTATCTAGTATCCTGGCTTTAATATTGTCTTTCAGTTGTATCTGAATGATGTCTTTTATTTCCTGCTGGATATTTTTTTCAAAAATGGGGCACGCTACTTCCACCCGGTGATCAATATTACGTACCATCCAGTCGGCAGATGAAATAAAAGTTTTTTCTTTGCCACCGTTGTGGAAGATCATGATACGGGAATGCTCCAGGTACTCATCAACAATGCTGATGGCTTGTACCGGATGTTTAAATTTCTTATTCTCTGTAAGTAAACAAAATATGCCACGGATAATCATTTTTACTTCTACACCAGATTTGGCTGCTTCATACAATTTGTCAATGAGTATTTCATCGCTTACCGAATTCAGTTTAAGCGTAATGGCAGCGGGCTTTTTTAACCGGGCCATTTTTATTTCTTTATTTACCAGTTGTATTAATTGCCTTCTCATACCAACCGGACTTACAATTAATGTTTTACAGCTTTTTAATAAAGCTATCCTTGTTTTGGGTTGCTCCAGATAGTTGAAAATGCGGTTCACATCGGCCATAATATTCCGGTCGGATGTAAGCAGGCATGCATCGCTGTAAACCTTTGCTGTCTTTTCATTCAGGTTGCCGGTACTTACAAAACCATAATGAATAGTACGGTTGTTTACACGCTTTTTTATCAGGCATAACTTGGCGTGTACTTTTGTGTTGGGCACGCCCAGCAATACTTTCACGCCGTTTTCTTCCAGTTCATTTTTCCACTCCAGGTTGGCTTCTTCATCAAATCTTGCACGTAGTTCCAGCACAGCGGTTACCTGTTTGCCATTGCGTACGGCGTTGGTAAGTGCATTGATGATTTTTGACCGGTCGGCCAGACGATAGCAGGTAATTTTAATGCTGATCACTTCAGGGTCAATGGCGGCTTCCCTCAACAGATCAATAATGCTGTCGAACGAATGGTAAGGGAAATTCAGCAGCACATCTTTCTCTAAAATAATATTGGTTACACTGGTTACATTTTTTAAAACCGGGTGTATAAAAGGTTTTTTACGCTGACTTTTTTTATCGAAAACTGATTCGGGGAAATTCATAAAGTCAACAAAATTATGAATGCGCCCACCGGGAATCAGATTATCTTTTTGCAACAAACCCAGCCGCCTTACCAGGTAGGTGAGCAGCGAAGGATCGATGGCTTTGTCAAAAACAAAACGTACCGGTTTTCCTTTTTTACGATTCTTTAAACCCTTTTCAATTTTTTGAATGAGCGAAGTAGAGATGTCATTATCCAGGTCGATCTCGGCATCCCGTGTTACTTTAATTATATGAGCCGAGAAGGTATCGTATCCAAAAAACGAAAAGATATTGGGTAAACAAAAGCGGATAATATCTTCCAGTAAAATGATTTGCTTATCGGCATTTTTTGATGGCAGTATGATGAACCTGGGAAGCCTGCGGGTTGGTACAGACAAGAGTGCATATTTCTGCGGAATTGATTTATCTTTTTTTGAAAGTTTACAGGCCAGGTAAATAGAACGGTCGTTGAGCACCGGAAAATTCAGAATACTTTCTATCATCAACGGTATTACATTGCTGCGTATCTCCTCATTAAAATAATCAAGGATAAATGTCTGCTGCGTTTTATTTAACTGGGTTTCGTTAACCAGGTAAATCCTTTCTTTTTTTAATTCACGTAAAATCTCGTTCCAGATGCGTTCAAATTCTTTTTGCTGTTCAATTACTATTTCCTGTATCTCTTCGATAATAGCTGCAGGACTCAGTTCCAGGTGCATTCCGGATTTTTTGCCAAATTCTATCATGCGTTTAAGGGCGGCCACACGTACCCGGAAAAACTCATCGAGATTATTTGAAAATATTCCCAGAAAACGGATGCGTTCCCTCAAGGGAACGGTTTCATCTGCCGCTTCCTGCAAAACACGGTCGTTGAAAGATAGCCAGCTGATATCCCTGAATATGATTTTTCTTTTGTGCAAGCAAATTGAATTTAAAAATGAATGTTGCGAATTTAAAGGCTTGCCGTTAAAACCAATATTAAATTTTTGTAAAGAAAGTAAATGTTACCGGTTACTAACTTTCATTTTTTCTATAATACCGGTGGTAGAAAATCCTTCCACTATGGGTACAATCTTTACTTCTCCGCCGTTGGCAATTACTTCTTTGGCACCTGCAATCTGTTCAAAGGTATAATCGCCCCCTTTAACCAGCACATTGGGTAAGATGGCGGTAATTAAATTCAGTGGCGTATCTTCCTCAAATAAAATAACAGCATCAACCATAACCAGTGATGCCAACAGCAGCATGCGGGAATTTTCGTTGTTAACCGGTCGGCTTTCTCCTTTTAATCTTTTTACAGATGCATTTGAATTGATGCCCACAATTAAGATATTGCCCTGCAGTGCAGCTTCACTCAAAGAAGCAATATGGCCTTCGTGCAAAATATCAAAAACTCCGTTGGTGAAAACAATTTTTTTACCAAGCAGTCTCCAGCGTTTTAGCTGCTGCAAAATGGTATCCAGAGTAAATATTTTATCCGGTATGGCTTGTACTGATTTCATTTTTTTTGTTTATTAATATAAGGAAGAAGCAACAAGCAGATAAAGCCCACAACTAAAATAATACAAGTGGCTACTCCCCAGATCAGCCAGCCGAATGCTTTTCCATACGATTCGTCAATATTATATAGTATCAATGTCTGCATTACAAAAATGGGAAAAAGGCCAATGCCGTTAGGCGTAATTATCATGGCAAAAGTTGCCAGCACCAACACACTGCAGGCGGCTCTTATATCCAGTCCTGCTGTATGCTCCATAGCCATAAAACCTACGTATATCTGTAAAAGATACATGGCCCAGATAAACAAGGTATGTGCAATAAACTGGTTGCGTTTCTTTAAACTCCTTATCGCAATAAACCCTTGTCCAATGCCTTTAAAAAAATTGTTTACTTTAAGAATGGTTTTATTTTCGGGGTATTTATTTACAAGAAATTTTAAAATAAAATAAATAAGGGCAATCAATCCAAAAACAACCAGGCCCTTTACCCATATCGGGGTGCCGGAACCAGCTCCAAAAGATGTTATTTTTTCTTTTATAAAACCGCCAATCTTATTGATCTGTATAAGCACAGTGATACCAATAAAAATGGCAAAACAGAAAAGGTCAAACATGCGCTCAATTAAAATAGATCCTACCAATTTTTCTACTTTAATGTGTTCATACTTAGATAAAAAAGTACATTTTAAAATTTCACCTAAACGGGGAATGGCTGCATTGGCCAGATAGCCAACCATCGTTACGGCAAACACATTTTTGATTTTTGGATAATATTCCAGCGGCTCTAAAAGTAGTTTCCACCGGTAAGAGCGGCTAAGGTGGCTGAGCAGGCTCATACAAATGATAGGAACGATGAGCCAGTAATTTGTACTGCGTAATGCGGAGGTAAACTGGGTTTTTTGCTCTTCAGTCATTCCTTTAAGCTGCCACCATATCAAAAATATACCGGCACCCAAAAAAAGGCTGTATTGCAATATGGAGATTAACCGCTTGTTCATAATCGGTTACAAATTACGAAGGGAATTTTTGTAATGATAAAAATCTTAATTTAATTTTTGTGCAGGGCTAAGCCGATAACAATAAATTATCAATTAAACGTACTTCACCTAAAAATGCAGCTGCAACTGCAACCAGTTTCCTGTTGCCATCCCAATGTTCAATAATATCAAGGTTACCGGCATCAGCAATTTCAATATAATCAACTTTAAAACCTGCATTGATTAAATTATAAATGGCGGTTTGTTTTAGTTCACTTAATTCGCCTGGCTTAATATTTTTTTTAAGGTAAGATAATGTTTCAAATAAGATAAGTGCCAGCTTCTTGTCTTTATCAGACAACCGCATATTTCTGCTGCTCATGGCAAGTCCGCTGTTTTCCCTGAGGGTAGGGCAGATGTTGATAGTAGTTTTTATCTTTTCAATTTCAACGAGTTTTTTAATAACCATGCATTGCTGGTAATCTTTCTGGCCCAGGTACAACTGGTGTGCAGGAATGATATTGAGCAAACGGTGTACAACAAGGCAAACTCCCTGAAAATGGCCCGGCCTGTACTTACCTTCCAGCACGGTTTCTAAATAGCCCAAATCATAACTTAGTGCATTTTGTGTCCCGTTGGGATACATTTCCAAAACCGATGGTAAGAATAGAATATCGCAGCCTGCTTTTTCCAGTGCATCAATATCTTTTTCAATAGTAGAAGGGTAATTGTCAAAATCTTTGGCATCGTTAAACTGGGTGGGGTTTACAAAAATACTGCAGACGGTAAATGAGTTGGCTTTTTTTGAAATATCAATTAAGGAAATATGTCCCTGGTGTAGTGCGCCCATGGTGGGAACAAAGCCAATTCTAAAACCTGATTTGCTGTTTCGCTGAAGGTAGTTGGTAATATCTGACGATTTCTTAAATAGTATCATATTAAAAGCAATTACACCTCAAATGCCTGTTGACTCTGATTTTACCGAATAATTTTCGTACTTTTGCAGCCGTTTCTAAAATATTACAGCAACAAACCAAGTGTAAATGAGTACAAAGAAAAGAATTTTATTTATTGCAAATGAAATGTCACCTTATCTGGAGCTTACTGATTTTGCAGAGATTGTAAATAAGCTTGCAGTAAAATCGAACGACAGTGGGATGGAGGTAAGATGCATTATGCCGAGATTTGGTGTAATAAATGAAAGAAGACACCGCTTGCACGAGGTTGTACGTCTTTCTGGTATTAATGTTACGATAGACAATGACGATTATCCACTCACTATAAAAGTAGCATCTTTACCAAATGCCCGATTACAAATTTACTTTTTAGATAATGATGATTACTTTAAACGTAAGTCAATTTTTACAGATGAAAAGGAAAATTGGTTTGATGATAATGGATTGAGGACTGTATTATTTTGTAAAGGTGCTCTGGAAACCGTAAAGAAATTTGGATGGCCGCCAGATATTATTCATTGCAGCGGCTGGATGACAGGGCTAATACCTATGTTTATTAAAAATGCCTACAAAAAGGAACCTGTTTTCAGTAACAGTAAGATCATTTATACCATAGGCCAAAATACTTTTAAAGAAAAACTTGAAAAAGACTTTTTAACAATGGCCACTATAAATGACCATGTTACCAAAAAAGAACTGGAACCTTTTAAAGATTTGAATAACGCGGCTATGTTTAATGGTGGTGCAACTTTTGCGGATGCCATTACATTTGGAGCTGAAAAAGTAGATAAAAAACTGGTTGAACAATTCGCAAAAGTGAAAGGAAAGAAAGTTTTGAAGTATGATGCAGAAAGTGATTTAACAGACTATTTGCAATTGTATTCCGAACTTGCGAAGTAGAAATCTAACCGCATTTCATAAAATTATTATTGTGCAAAAACGTATTCTGCCTTTAGCTATTACAGCTGTAACTCTTATTTCTTTAATTGGCTGGAACTGTACTAAACTGGACACTACCGATATCGGTAGTGATCTGTTACCAGCCGTTGATAATGTACGCACATTTGCTGATACACTACTAATCAACTCTACCCAGGGACTTTTTAATGACTCCACAACGGTTGGTAAATACGATGATCAGGCACTTGGCAGTATTACCAACGATCCGCTTTTTGGCAAAACCACCGCCAATATTTATTTGCAGTTGAAGCCGCCGTTTTACCCATACTATTTCGGTAACCCTAAAGATACCATTACAGGTCCGGGGCTTGGTATTGATTCGGTTGTACTATGTTTAAGATATGCAGGATTTTGGGGCGATAGTACCATACCCGTTGGTCTGGAAGTAAGAGAGATAAATGATTTCAATTTCAGGGATTCTGTATTTAAAAATAATACAACATCGTATAAACCCAATGGTATTGGATCGTTGTTAGGAACAGCCAATGTTAACGTGCTAACTATAGGTAATTACATAAAATTAAATAACGGCAGGGATTCGGTTAAAAACCAAATTCGTATTAAACTACCGGCTGCATGGGCTGCTACTTTATTTGGCAGAGATAGCATCAAAGCCAACTCAGGAAATAATGCATTTTACTCCGATTCGGTTTACCGTAATTTTTACAACGGTATTGCTGTAATAGCAAATGGGGTTGGCAATGGCCTATTGTATGCCAGCCTTTCCGACACCGCTACAAAACTGGAGGTACATTATAAAAGAAGAAATGGTGGTAAAATTGATTCTGTTTACACCTCATTAAGGCTTAATCCCAATTTTAGTTTATCTGCAGCAAATGCTCCAGTATCTAACAGCAGCAATTATATTTTACGTAACAGATCTGGTTTTCCTATAAGTAACCCTGCTTCTACCGAGCATTACCTGCAAACATCACCAGGCAGTTATGTAAACCTTAGTATTCCCGGGCTGGCAACTTTATCAAACCGTATTATACACCGTGCTGAGATTATTGTTGAGCAAATACCAACTGATCCGATAATGGATGAGAAATTTTCGGCTCCCAATTTTCTTTACATTGATTTAATAGATACCGGAGCTACCAATAAATGGAAACCCATATATTTTGACCTGAATACTGCCGAAGTATATGATCCGGATTTCAAAACATCCATACCATATATTGCCAGCCAGATAAACTATCAGTATTTTGGTGGCTTCAAGAGAACTAAAACAGATCCTTTAACAGGTGGCCTTATTAAATATTACAACTTTAATATTTCCAGGTATGTGCAGCAAATTGTTACAGAGCGCACCCGGTCTTACAATATCCGTATGTATGCCCCGTTCAATTTGAATTACCCGCAATACTCCACCACGTTTATTCCATTTGGCAATAATATTGCTTTTGGCAGGGTGCGGATAGGAAGTGGTACAAATCCGAATTACAAAATGAAACTAAGGATTGTGTACTCCAAACTTTAGTTTTCAATAACAATAATATAAGTCCTTCCGAATTTTCGGGGGGACTTTGTTCTTTAACACATACAACCTTATCTTTGCAATCTTAAAAAAAAATTATGCCATATTTATTTACATCAGAATCCGTAAGTGAAGGACATCCGGATAAAGTAGCAGATCAAATCAGCGATGCGCTGATTGATAATTTTTTAGCATTTGACCCAACCAGTAAAGTTGCCTGCGAAACCCTGGTAACAACAGGCCAGGTAGTTTTAGCCGGAGAGGTTAAAAGCAAGGCTTATCTTGATGTGCAGGAAATTGCACGTGGTGTTATTCGCAAAATAGGTTACACTAAAAGTGAGTATATGTTTGAAGCCAATTCATGTGGTATACTTTCTGCCATTCACGAACAGAGTGGTGATATTAACCAGGGCGTTGACCGTAAGAAAAAAGAAGAGCAGGGCGCCGGCGACCAGGGTATGATGTTTGGTTATGCCACCAACGAAACTGATAATTACATGCCTTTGGCATTAGATCTTGCACATTATATTTTAATTGAACTTGCGGCTGTACGTAGAGAAAATAAAGAGATCAAATACCTGCGTCCCGATGCAAAAAGCCAGGTAACTTTAGAGTATGATGATAATAACAGGCCTGTAAGAATTGATGCCATTGTTGTTTCAACACAGCACGATGATTTTGCAACTGATGATAAGATGCTTGCAAAAATCAAAAAAGACATCATCAATATTGTAATACCAAGGGTAAAAGCAAAATATCCAAAATACAATCATCTTTTCAACAATAAAATAAAGTATCACATTAACCCAACCGGTAAGTTTGTTATTGGTGGTCCACATGGAGATACCGGCTTAACCGGCCGTAAAATTATTGTTGATACCTATGGTGGTAAAGGTGCACATGGTGGTGGTGCTTTTAGTGGCAAAGACCCCAGTAAGGTTGACCGCAGTGCTGCTTATGCAACTCGCCATATTGCCAAAAATTTAGTAGCTGCAGGTTTGTGTGATGAAGTATTGGTTCAGGTTTCTTATGCTATTGGTGTTGCACAGCCAACCAGTATAAACGTGGTAACTTATGGCACTGCCAAAGTAAATTTAACTGATGGCGAAATTGCAGATAAAGTAATGAAGATGTCTTGTTTTGATATGCGTCCTTATTTTATTGAGAAACGTTTAAAGCTGCGCAACCCAATGTACAGTGAAACAGCTGCTTATGGTCACATGGGACGAAAGAATGAAACAGTAGAGAAAATATTTACATCACCTTATGGTAAATCAATTAAATTGAAAGTTGAATTATTTACCTGGGAGAAATTAGATGCAGTAAAGGAAGTGAAGAAAGTATTTGGGTTGTAACCCCCTCCGGCCCCTAAAGGGGGAACCAAGAAGACCATAAGTTTGCAAGAGCTTATGGTTTTTTAATTGCCTTAATTAAGATTAAATTTATAGTGTGAAAAATTTCAGACAGCAACATCAACATCATCGCCCCAAAAAAAGCAGTTTGGTTATTGGCCGTACCGCCTTAATTGAAGCCATGCAAACCGGTAAACAACTGGAGCGTATTTACCTGCAAACCACCGTGCATGGCGAGGTTATTGATGAGATAAAAAGATTGGCAGAAAAAACACAAACGCCCATTAACAAAGTTCCTGTTGAAAAACTTAACAATTTTAATGTCAGCAATCACGAAGGCTGCGTGGCATTGATTGCCAAAGTTCAATACCAGGATCTGCAGGACATTATTTCTTTTGTGGTTGAAAAAGGCGAAGTGCCTTTGTTTTTAATTTTAGATGGAATTACCGACATTAGAAACATTGGAGGTATTGCAAGAAGCGCTTATTGTTTTGGCGTACATGCCATCATTATACCAGATAAAGGTGTAGGTGCTTTAAATGAAGATGCAGTGCTTACTTCTGCAGGAGCATTGGAAGAGATTGCCGTATGTAGAGTTAGCAGCCTCATGAAAACCGTGGATGACCTGCACATGAACGGCATTAAAGTTTTTGCAAGTGAAATGAAAGCCACTAAAAAATCTTACGAACTAAACCTGGCCGAACCCTGTGCCATCGTAATGGGAGGAGAAGAGAAGGGGGTTTATCCGGCGCTGCTAAAAACATGTGATGAGCAGTTTCAAATACCGATGAACGGCGATTTTGATTCATTGAATGTATCGGTGGCCACAGGTATTATTTTGTATGAGGTTTCAAAACAACGTTCTGTATGAAATCTGAAATTGACGATCTGAAATCTAAAATTTCTTTAGTTGAATGTCCCCGTGATGCCATGCAGGGCTGGCCGCATTTTATCCCTACCAAAAAAAAGATTGAATACATTAATGCATTATTAATGGTTGGTTTTGATACCATTGATTTTGGGAGTTTTGTTTCGCCGAAGGCAATACCGCAAATGGCCGATACCAAAGACGTAATTGGTAATTTGGAATTGGGTGGAAGCAGCTCAAAACTACTGGCGATAATCGCCAATGAAAGAGGAGCTACAGATGCGGTTGTGTATGATGAAATTACTTACCTGGGTTTTCCTTTTTCAGTTTCAGAAACTTTTCAAAAGCGCAATACCAATTCAACCATTTTAGAATCGTTGGGAAGGGTAGCAGAGATACAGAACCTTTGCATAAAAAACAAAAAGGAGTTGGTGGTTTATATTTCCATGGGTTTTGGAAACCCGTATGGCGATGTGTACAATGAAACTATTGTTTTTGAATGGGTAAATAGAATGGTGGCGATGGGTATAAAAATAATTTCGCTGGCCGATACGGTTGGGCTTGCAACTAAAGAGCAGGTTTACAGAATTACAAAATACCTGGTTGATTCGTTACCTGAAACTGAGATTGGCGTTCACCTGCACTCAACCCCCAACAACTGGAAAGAGAAGGTAGATGCGGCTTTGCAGGCAGGCTGCAAACGATTTGACGGCGCATTAAAAGGCATTGGCGGGTGCCCCATGGCCGATGATGAACTGGTTGGGAATATGGATTCTGAGCTTATGATACCTTATTTTGAAGAACAGGGTATATTGAACAATTTAGATAAAGAGGCCTTACGAAAATGCAGCTTGTTGGCATTAGAAATATTCGTGTAATTCGTGTAATTCGATTAATCAGTGTTTATGGACTTTCATTTAGAATTTACTCCCAAACCTTTTGAGGTAAAGATCAATCATCAGCAAAATTTATTGCTGATAGGCTCCTGCTTTACCGAACAGATAGGATCAAAACTTACCAACCATAAATTTTCGGTATTGGATAATCCAAACGGAATCTTATTTAATCCGGTAAGTATTACAAAATCTATTTCATCATACATTGATAATAAGCAATACACAGAAGCTGATCTTTTTTACCAAAACGAATGCTGGAACAGTTGGGAACATCACAGCCGGTTTTCAAAACCTGATATTACAGAATGTTTAAGCGGAATAAATGAATCTCAATCTAAAGCAAATGCTTTTTTAAAGAGTGCTGATTGGTTATTGATTACGCTTGGCTCTGCTTTTGTTTACGAATTGGAAAATAAAGAAGTTGTTGCCAACTGCCATAAAGTACCAACTGATAAATTTAATAAACGTCTTTTATCTGCTGCTGAGGTTTTTAATAATTTAGATGAAATGATTACCAAAGCAGTTCTATTTAACCCACATCTTAAAATCATTTTTACCATTAGCCCTGTGCGGCATTTACGTGATGGATTTATAGAAAACAACCGCAGCAAAGCTACGCTGATACAGGCTGTGCATCAGCTCACAGAAAAAAATACTGACTGTTTTTATTTCCCGGCTTACGAACTTATTATTGACGACCTGCGTGATTACCGCTTCTTTGCCGAAGATATGGTGCACCCTAATTATGCCGCCACCAATTATGTATGGGAAAAATTTATTACAACCTGCATTGACGAAACATCGCAGCAATTAATGAAAGAGATAGCAGTAATTATTGCAGCAAAAAATCACAAACCATTCAACCCAAAATCTGAACAACATAAAAAATTCCTGCAAATCAATCTGGAAAAAGTAAGAAAGTTGCAGCTTCAATTTTCTTATTTAAATCTTAAAGAAGAAGAAAACTATTTCAGATCTTGAGCCCAGGTTCCCCCTCATCCTGAGCAAGGTCGAAGGGCAGGGGGCGGAGGAGGTTTTTAATGTATCCTGTCCCCCCTCACTTCCATTTCTTTCATCAATTCCTTTTCATATTTCAGCCATTCAGTCCATCTTTTTCTAACTACTTTCTTATCTAAATAATGTTCGGCAAGCGTTATAAACAATGTGTAATGTCCGGCTTCGCTCTCCATAAATTTTCGGTAAAAATTGCGCATGTAAGCATCATCCAACCCTTCGCTCAATCTTTTAAAACGTTCGCAGCTGCGGGCTTCTATCAATGCCATAATCAGCATCTGGTCTAAAAAACGTTCCTGCGGACTACCGTCTTTTTTTTGAAACTGCAACAGGCTGTTTACATAAACATCTTTACGTTGTTTACCCAGTTTAAGGTTACGTTTTTTAAGTTCGGCAATCACCATTCTAAAGTGTCCCCATTCTTCGGTAACAATGGGTGCAAGTTCTTCTACCAATAATTCTTTATCTGGGTTTTTTGTAATCAGGGAAATACAGGTGGTTGCAGCCTTCTGTTCGCAATAGGCATGGTCGGTTAAAATTTCATCCAGTTGCAATTCGGCCAAATTAACCCAACGGGGATCGCTGGGCAATTGTAATCCTAAAATGTTTTTTATATCTACAGATAAATCTTCCATAGCTACAAAAATAAAACAGCCTGGCATTTAAATACCAAACTGTTTTATAATTTAATTAGCTTCTTTAATTTATTGTTTTGTTACGGTAAAAATTCCAACACCGGTAGTTACAGGGCTTAAGCCTATCGTACCTGCCATTACATTTGAACTTGCAGAAAATTTACCTGATAATGTATAAATAGCGCTGGAAGAAAGATATCTATAAGTAGCTTTTACACTATCCGCTACAACCTGCCAGGTTCCGGTAGCAAAGTCAATTGCAGCGTTGTTATTACCCGTAATATCAACAGTGCCGTTTGCTTTAAAAGTTAATGCAAAGGTGTAAGTTGGGTTTCCCGCTGTGGTTCCATACTGCCCGGTGCCAGTCCAGGTTCCTGCTGGTGTTGGCGCTGCCGTGGGGGTGGTATCATCTTTACTGCAGGATGATACAAAAAATACCATCGCAAGTGCAGGTATCAATACAAACAGATTCTTTTTCATAGTTTTTGTTTTTATTAGTTAATTATTTTAAATCACATCAACCTCTAACCAAACACCATACCACATGCCTGAAATGTGATTATTATGTAAGTCTGGTATTGTTAAAGAGTTAATACAGTATTCATTATTTTAAGTATAAAGCATGCTATTAATGCAGATTTTAGTATTTTACAGAAAATACATGTTTATATGAGAATTGTTCCATTTGCTGTTTCTGTCTTAATTACATCGGGTTTGGTGTTGCTGCTAAACAGCAACCTTGTTTTAACGGCACCACTGGGTAAATTGCTAAGCCCGCAGCATGGTGTATGGCAAAATGCAGAGCCTGCTTCTACAAATTTTAATTCCGATCTTAAATTCCCACAATTGGCTGGTAAGGTAGATGTGTATTTAGATGACCGCCTGGTACCGCATATTTTTGCAGAGCAGGAAAACGATGCCTATTTTGTACAAGGCTTTTTGCATGCAAAATTCAGGCTGTGGCAAATGGAGTTGCAAACATTTGCAGCAGGTGGCAGGGCAAGCGAAATACTGGGTGAAAAAGGACTGGAGCATGATCGTGAGTTTCGTCGCCTTGGAATGGTGTATGCTGCCGAAATTGCATTGCAGGAAGTTGATAAAGATCCGGTTATTAAAGAAGTTTATGATGCATACACAGCCGGCGTAAATTCATACATAAATGATTTAACTGAAAGCAGTTTGCCGCTGGAGTATAAACTTATTGGGTACAAACCTGAAAAATGGAGCAACTTTAAAACTGCGCTGTTTTTAAAATACATGTGTTACGAGCTTGCTTCCGGTGAAGATGATTTTGAAATGACAAATGCAAAAAGTTATTTTAGTGCAGCTGATTTTGCAAAACTATTTCCCGCCTTACAGGATTCTCTGGACCCAATCATTCCCAAAGGAACAATTTTCGACAAACAAAAAGTATTTCCGGTTGCTCCTGCAAATGTTGATTCGGTTTATTTAAATAATCACGACCTGGCTGTTACAAAATCATCAAAACCTGATAGGGATAATGGAAGCAATAACTGGGCAGTAAGTGGAAGCAAAACAAAAAGTGGCGCTCCCATTTTATGCAACGATCCACACCTTAGTTTAAACCTTCCTTCGCTTTGGTACGAAGTGCAGATTTCTACGCCAGACTTCAACGCATACGGGGTAAGTTTTCCAGGAGCACCGGGTGTTATTATTGGTTATAACGATAGTTGTGCATTTGGTGTCACCAACGGAGGCCGCGATGTAAGGGATTATTATGAAATAAAATTTAAGGATGATACACGGAAGGAATATTTGTTTAATGGTGATTATCATACAACCAAATTCAGGATAGATACCATTAAAATAAAAAGCAAATTCGATTTTATTGACTCCGTTGCCTATGTGCAGTTGGGAAACGACTGGTGCCCGGTTATGTATGATAAATCTTTTTCGGGAGGCAGAAATACAAACAATAAATATTATGCGGTACGATGGAAAGCACATGACGCCAGCAATGAGTTGAAGATTTTTACCTTGCTGAACCGTGCAAAAAATTATGCCGATTATTCGGCAGCGGTAACCAACCTGCACACACCCGGCCAAAACTTTCTGTTTGCCTGTAAAAATGGCGATATAGCCATACGCACACAAGGCGAATGGCCCGCCAAATGGAAAGGGCAGGGCGATTTTGTAATGCCCGGTTTCGACAGCAGTTATTTGTGGCAGGGTATGATTCCGCAGGATGAAGTGCCTTACCAATATAATCCCGAAAGAGGTTTTATAAGCAGCGCCAATCAAAAGCCGGTTGATGATAATATCTATCCGTATTATTTGGGAAGAAATTACCCGCTTTACCGTGGCTATACTATCAATAAGCGGCTTAATAGCATGACCAATATTTCTCCACAGGATATGATGGCATTACAAACTGATAATTTTGATGCAGGGGCGGCCATGGCCAAGCCTTTTATTATTGCAAATATGAAAGAGGCCGATTTTAATGCTTCCGAAAAAAAGTATTTCGATATTTTAAAAATCTGGAATTGCAGTAATGATGCTGGCTCAAAAGGAGCTTCAGTATTTAACGCTTTTTGGAGCCAATTTGATTCAACGGTTTTTGATGATGAATATGCAAAAGCACCCAAGGTTGTAATGCGTCCATTCTTCAGTACTTTGGTTGAAGAGATATTAAAAGATTCTGCTTACAAATTCTTAGATAATATTACAACCCCACAAATAGAAACATTGGCAGATGATATTACCGCTGCTTTTAAAAAGGCTGTGCCTGCATTAGAAAAACTGGAAGCAGCCGGTAAACTGGATTGGGAAAAAAATAAGGCAACAAGAGTTAATCACCTGGCTAAATTGGCGCCTTTAAGCAGGTTGAATTTACCTATTGGTGGTGGTACCCGAAGTGTAAATGCAACAAAGGAAATACATGGTCCAAGCTGGCGCATGGTAATAAGCCTTACAGCTAAAACAGAGGCCTATGGGGTGTATCCCGGCGGACAAAGCGGAAACCCCGGCAGCAAATACTACGATAATTTTATTGACCAATGGGCCGGGGGAAAATATTATTCGCTATGGATGATGACTAAAGAAGAAGTGGGAGATAAGCGGGTATTGGGAAAAATGAGCTTTAGTAAATAATGTGCTGATGTGCTAATGTGCTGATGTGCTAATGTGGTAATTCTTCAGATAGTACAGATGTTTTGTAAGCATGGATTTTTTCAATAAAGTAATAATTAAATAAACAGCAAAAACTAAACTCCTAAACCTCTAAACCTCTAAACAACTAAACTCCTAAACTTTCTAAACCTTCACCAATGAAATTCTTTATCTCTTTTATACTAACCATTTTATTAAGCTTTGCAGCCTGTTTATTTCTTCCCTGGTGGAGCATTGCCATTGCCGCATTTATTGTTGCAGCACTAATACCACAAAAACCATTTAAATCATTTATTACTGGTTTTACAGCCCTGTTTTTATTATGGGGTGGTTTAAGCTTTTGGATAAGCAATAATAATGAGCATGTGCTGGCGCATAAAATTTCGCAGCTTATTTTAAAAATGGATAATCCGGTTGTATTGATGCTGGCTACCGCTTTAATTGGCGCACTGGTTGCTGGTTTTGCAGCTTTGGCAGGCAGTTATCTGCGTAAAACAAAGGCGTAATCTTGCAAAGAATTTTGATTTAAATTTCTTATGATTAAGTTACTTTTTTTAATAGCTGCAACTGGTATATATTTTCTTTTTCGCTTTCTTCAAAAAAGAAATATTTCTACAAAGAAATACAGACTGCCTGATGAAATTAAAGGTAGATACAAGAAAATATCACTTCCCATAGACAATATAGAAATACTTTCCAATGATTATTTTGAGGAAGATATTGAAGCTGGAAATTATGAGATAAAAGCAATTGATGCTTTATATGAGAGTAATCGAAACTACTCTCAGGTTCAAAAATTTGCATCGGTTCTAGTTTATCATGATTATTTGGTATTGGGAAAAAAGTATCGTCTCAGAAGCGAAACAATTGATTTAAGACCTGATGATATTGAAGAAAAGCTAAGGAAGAAAGAAGTAATTGATATTTATTTGGATAAAAAAAATATAAAAAATCACTATTTCGATTTATCTTTTCTGACACAATAAGAATCTTATTTTATTCCCTTTCACATCTTTATAACAAAATCGCAGTTAATTTTGTTGATACTCAAAACAAATTATGCCCAAAGCTTTATTCCTCCTTTTTTTATTCTTTGCAAACTCAGCTTCGGCACAAAAAATTTACGGCACCGTATTTTCAGATAAAGGCGATCTGCTGCCTTATGCTTCTATTACCATCAAAGGCACATCTACCGGCACCAGCGCCAATGATAAAGCAAAATTTTCATTTACCGTTGCTCCAGGAACTTATATCGTTGTGTGCCAGTATATAGGCTACAAAACGCAGGAAAAAAATATTACGGTTAAAAGGGAAGATGCAGAACTTACTTTTATTATTACTGCCCAGCAGCTTGATATGACTGAAGTGATTGTGAAGAGTGGTGAAGATCCTGCGTACGAGATCATCCGGCAGGCCATTAAAAAACGATCTTTTTACAATGAACAGGTATCAGGTTTTGAATGTGGGTTGTACACTAAGGACCTGATGAAACTGCGAAAGCTTCCAAAAAAAATACTGGGCCGCAAAATACCGGATGAAGATCTAAAAGACATGGGGCTCGATAGCAACCGTAAAGGAATTATTTATTTATCTGAATCGGTTGCCAAAGTATATGTGCAGCAACCTGATAAATTTAAAATGGAAGTAATCAGCAGCCGGGTGAGTGGCAGCGATGGGTTTGGTTTTACATTCCCAACTTTTATCAGCTTTTATCAAAACAATATTTCTGTTTTTCTGGATCGCTTAAATCCAAGGGGATTCGTATCACCCATTGCCGATGCAGCCATCAGCGTGTACAAATATAAATACCTGGGTAGTTTTAATGAAGATGGAAAAGAGATCAACAGCATACTGGTAATTCCACGCCGCAATTACGAACCGGTTTTTTCCGGCACCATCAATATAACCGATGGCGATTGGCGCATTCATAGTCTTGACCTTGTACTTACAAAAACATCGCAATTAGAAATTGTAGATACGCTGCACATAACCCAGTTTCATGTACCCGTTGGTAATGATGTATGGCGTGTAAAAAACCAGCATATCAATTTTACTTTTAAACAGTTTGGTATTGATGCCATTGGCAATTTTGTATCGGTTTATTCTGATTATAAAATTAACCCGGTGTTTGCAAAGAACAGGTTTGATAAGATAATTGTTAATTACGATACGGCTTCCAATAAAAGGCCGGTAGCTTATTGGGATACCACCAGGCCAATGCCTTTAGAAGCTGAAGAAAAGATGGATTATAAAGTAAAGGACAGTATTTTTTTGGTTAATAAAGATTCCATACTAAGCCAGGCTTCGGTTGATTCGATGAATAAAAAACAAGGCAAACTTAAGCTATATAATATTTTCTGGAAGGGGCTTAACCGTACAAAATACACCGTAAACGGCAACCACAGTTGGGGAGTAGAACCTTTGCTGCAGGGCCTGGAATATAATACCGTAGAGGGATTAGTGGTTAACTTTTATCCCTATTACAACCGTTATCTTAAAAAAATAAAGACCAATTTTTCTTTTGAACCTAACCTGCGTTACGGCTTCGGCAATACACATCTCAATGCCTGGGCCGATCTCATCTTTCGTACCCGTGACTGGGAAACCGATAAAAAATTAAAGCGGCAAAGCTGGACAATTTCCGGAGGTAAAAGAGTAAGCCAGATTAATAAAGCAAATCCCATAACCCCACTTTCTAACAGCATCAGTACATTGCTTTATGGCAATAATTTTATGAAGATTTACGAGAATTATTTTGCATCTGTAAGCTTTAGTAAACGATACGAAAGCGGTTTACGGTTTAGTGTAAATGCTTTGTACGAAGACAGGATGCCACTTAACAACACAACCGATTTTGTTATTTTTAAAAACAACGTAAAAAATATTACACCTAATTATGCTTATAAAGATACCATACCATATCCCTCAGTTGCACACCAGGCCATAATTGTAAGTTTTGATATCAGTATTAAACCCGGGCAGCGGTACATTCAATATCCTAACCGCAAATTGTCGCTGGGTTCAAACTACCCAACATTTAGTTTAAGTTATACCAAGGGCATACAAAATATTTTTGGCAGCGATGTAAATTTTGATAAATGGCGTTTCAGTATAAACGATGATAAGAATTTTAAACTGGCAGGTTTATTAAAATATAAAGTGGGCATTGGCGGATTTTTAAATACCCGTAAAGTTTTTATTCAGGATTACCAGCATTTTAATGGCAACCGCACCTTAAGAGCCAGCGAGTATGTAAACAGTTTTCAACTGGCAGGGTATTATGATAACAGCACGGCCAGTTCCTTTTATACTTTTGGCCACCTGGAGCATCATTTCAATGGTTTGCTCACCAATAAAATCCCTTTGTTCAAGCGCCTTAACTGGAACCTGGTTGGCGGCGGTAATGCCTTTTATGTAAATGGTAAAAATAATTACGTAGAGGTTTTTGCCGGCCTGGAGAATGTTTTAAAAGTCTTTCGGGTAGATTTTGTGGCCGCTTACAGCAACGGTAAATCTACCACAACCGGTATTAGAATTGGAACAGGCGGCATACTAGGGGGCAGTATGGGTAGAAATAATTCCCGTGGCCGCCGTGCTTCATTAAGTTTGTAAAAAAGGTTCCTCAACATAACTATAACAGGGCCTGTTTCTCTACGTCGTCTGCTCATCTTAAACTACTTATAAGTCTGATTTTTTTTTCAATAACTTTACTGCTCAATTTGGTTTGCCTGCAAGCATCCAATATTTTGTAGCATGGTCTCACGTCCTCGTCGAACCATGTTACAAAAAATTTCTCTTTTTCATGGTCTTACGCCCCCGTCTCACCATGAAAAAGAGATCAAATTAAAAACTTATGGCAGTATTACACAATCGTATTTCTCAGGCGGAATTAAAAAAACTTTTGTACGCAGAAACGGAGCATCGTACCACCATTTCTTTCTATCAATATTTTCAGATAGATGATCCCCAACTTTTTAGAGACGAAATGTATAAGGCACTCAATACATTGAAAGTATTTGGCCGTATCTACATTGCAACCGAAGGCATTAATGCACAGATAAGTGTGCCCGATAGTAATGTGGAGGCATTCCGGCAATACCTTAATACCATTGAAGCGCTGCAAGAAATCAGATTAAATATTGCGGTGGATGATGATGCTAACCCGTTAGTAGTAAATGCAGCCGGCGCAGATGTACCGGTTGCACGGGGTAAATCTTTCTGGGTACTAAAAATAAAAGTGCGTGAAAAAATTGTGGCCGATGGTATAACCGATGCTGGTTTTAGTATGCAAAACAAGGGCAGTTATGTAGATGCAAAACAAATGAATGAACTGTTGCAGCAGGATGATACCATTGTGATTGACATGCGCAACCATTACGAATACGAAGTGGGCCATTTTGAAAAAGCGATTGAAATACCCAGCGATACTTTTCGGGAGCAGTTGCCCATGGCGGTAGATATGATGCAGGATAAAAAGGACAAAAACATCATTATGTATTGCACCGGTGGCATACGCTGCGAAAAAGCCAGCGCCTACATGCTGCATCATGGGTTTAACCATGTGTATCATTTAGAAGGGGGTATTATTAATTATGCAAGAGAGGCAAAAGCCGCCGGGCTTGAAACAAAATTCATTGGTAAAAATTTTGTGTTCGACGACAGGCTGGGAGAGCGCATTACAGAAGACGTGATTGCCAAATGCCACCAATGCGGCAAGCCGGCCGATACACATACCAATTGCAAAAACGATGGCTGCCATTTATTATTTATACAGTGCGATGATTGCGCCATACAGTTTGATGGCTGCTGTACGGCTGAATGCCAAACAGTTTATAATTTACCAATAGAAGAGCAAATTGAATTGCGCAAAGGAATTGAAAAGGGTATGATGGTATTTAATAAAAGTAAGAAAAGGTTGCGGCCCAGGTTGGGGGAAATGTAGCTTTTTATAGAAGAGGTGACACCTTTTTAAAAGGTGTCACCTCTGTGTAAGTGTATTATGTTAGCTTATCCAGTTCTTCATTTACCAACCGCTCCGTTTCTTCATCATTCAACTCAACCGGTACAAATTTTTCGCCTATTATTTTTTCGTACAGTTCAATGTATCGGTTGCTGATGGTTTGTATCCATTCGTCGCTCATCTCCGGTACGGTTTGCCCTTCTTTACCCATAAAATTATTTTCAATAAGCCACTCACGTACAAACTCTTTACTCAGTTGTTTCTGGCGTTCACCAGCAATTTGGCGATCTTCAAAACCATCGGCATAAAAAAATCGGGAGCTGTCGGGGGTATGTATCTCATCCATCAAAACAATTTCACTGCCCAGTTTACCAAACTCATATTTGGTATCTACTAAAATCAAACCTTGTTTGGCGGCAATTTCTTTTCCACGTGCAAATAATTGCAGGGCATAATAGCAAAGGGTTTCCCATTCGGCTTGGGTTGCCAGGTTTTTGCTGATGATTTCTGTTGCCGAAATATCTTCATCGTGGCCTTCAGATGCTTTGGTGCTCGGCGTAATAATTGGAGTGGGGAAGTAGTCGTTCTCCTGCATGCCTTCGGGCATACTAACACCACATAAAACCCTGCCACCGGCCGAATAAGTGCGCCAGGCATGGCCGGTAAGGTTACCCCTAACTACCATTTCTATTTTAAAAGGGTCACATTTTTTACCAATACTTACCTGGGGAGCAGGTACCGATAACAGCCAGTTAGGGCATATATCTTTGGTTGCATGCAGCATGTAAGCAGCTATTTGGTTTAACACCTGTCCTTTAAAAGGAATGGGATGTGGTAAAATAACGTCGAATGCCGAGATGCGGTTACTGGCAACCATTACTAAATAATTGTTGGAAATTGAGTAAACATCTCTTACTTTGCCGGAGTAAAAACCTGTTTGCTGCTTAAATTTTAACGATTTCATGCAGCTAAAATACCAACAGCGGGTTTAAAACAAATCAATTGCGCCAAATAAGTTGTTAACAGCCATGGAAAATAAATTTTTCAGGTAGAAATAACAATGCTTAATTTGCTTAAATATTTAAAACCAAAAAACGAGATATGAGAAAAGTTACAAGCTATTTGGTTACATTTTTATTGGCTAATATCATTACGATAGCAGCTTTTGCACAAAATGTAACCATTAACGGCAATGTGAGAAACAGCAGTACAAAGGAAGGATCTGGTGCTGTTTCTGTAGTAGTAAAAGGCGAAGACAATGGTACTTTTACTGACGATAAAGGAAATTTCAGGTTAACGGTAAAAAAATTACCGGTTACTATTTTAATTTCTTCGGTAGGATACGAATTACAGGAGGTAACTGTTTCAAATGCCAGCAGTTTAGTACAGGTTGAATTTAACCCTACCAACATACTAGGGCAGGAAGTTGTGGTTGCGGCTAACAGGGTTCCCCAAAAAATACTGGAATCACCGGTTTCAATTGAAAGAATTAGTGCAGCTAATATCCGCAATTCGCCAGCCAGCAGTTACTACGATGTGTTAACCAGTTTGAAAGGTGTTGACGTTACAACTTCTTCTTTAACTTTTAAAACACCAACAACCCGTGGTTTTAACAGCAGCGGTAATACCCGTTTTAACCAATTGGTTGATGGAATGGATAACCAGGCCCCGGGCCTTAACTTTTCTGTTGCTTCCATCATTGGTTTAAGCGAACTGGATGTTGATAATATTGAACTTTTATCGGGAGCTTCTTCTGCATTGTATGGGCCAGGCGGTATGAATGGTACTTTGCTTATCAACAGTAAAAATCCTTTCAAATACCAGGGTTTATCTGTTTTGGTAAAAGAAGGTATTATGCATGTTGGTTCTAACAGCCAGCGACCTGCATCGGCTTACCATAACTGGACCATGCGTTGGGGTCAAAAAGTTTCAGAAAAATTTGCATTTAAGATCAATGCGGAACTGTTGCAGGCTAAAGACTGGCAGGGCAGGGATGAAAGGAATTATCAAAGGGCTGCTACCGGTGGAAACGTAAAAGCAGGTAACAGAGCAAGCGACCCTAATTACGATGGTATAAATGTTTATGGAGATGAAACCACCGCTGAAATAAGAAGTGCAGTTTTAAACGCTATTGGTTCTTCGGCAGCTCCTTTCCTTAAAAACTTTATTGATACCTTAAACGGAGGAGCTCCAATTAATGTATCACGTACAGGTTATACAGAGAAAGAAGTTACCAACCCAAACACTGTGAATTTTAAATTGGGTGGTTCTTTACACTATAAAGTTACAAAGCATACGGAAGCTACTTTTGCAGCTTACTGGGGAACCGGTACCACGGTTTACACCGGTAGCGAAAGATATTCGCTGAAAGATTTTAAAATGGGCCAGTATAAACTCGAATTGAATAACAGGTATTGGAATTTAAGGGCTTACACTACTCAGGAAAATGCTGGTGAATCTTACAACACAACTATTGCGACACGTTTATTTAACGAGAGCTGGAAACCAAGTGGTGGTGCTACTGGATGGTTCTCACAATATTCTCAAACTTATTTAGCACTAAGATTAGCAGGTGCTACCGATGCAAATGCACATACAGGTGCCCGTGCCCAAAGTGATATAGGACGTCCTGCTGCGGGTAGTGCCCGGTTCGTTACTGCTTACGATTCTATCCGTAAAAAGCCAATTAAAACGGGTGGAGCTTTGTTGCTTGATAAATCAGATTTATATAGCCTGGAAGGCAATTATAACTTGAGCCATTTAACCGGTAAATGGGTTGATCTTTTGATTGGCGGTAATTACAGGCAGTATGTATTGAATTCTGAAGGAACTTTATTTGCTGATTCTGCAGGCAGGATCAAGATTTCAGAATATGGTGCTTATTTGCAGTTAAGCCGTAAAATTATGAACCGTGTAAATTTAACAGTATCTGGCCGTTATGATAAGAATGAAAATTTTAAAGGCAGGATAACTCCAAGAGCTACTGCATTGATTAAGATTAAGGAGAATAACAATTTCCGTGTTTCATATCAGACAGCTTATCGTTTCCCATCTAATCAACAGCAATTTATTAACCTTGCTGTAGGTAGTAATGTATTCTTAATAGGTGGTAATCCAGGTTTCAGGGAGTTTTACAATTTTGCAGCAAAACCAACTTATGACTTTGATGCATTGAGAGCTGGTAGTATAGTAGCATTTAATCCAAATGATTTAAAACCTGAATCTTTATCTTCTTTTGAAGCCGGATTTAAAGGTTTGATGATGCAGGGTAAATTATTAGTGGATGTTTATGGCTATTATGGAATTTACAAGGATTTCTTAGGAAGAAAAGTTACCGTTCAACAAAGTGGTGCTGCCATTGCATTGAAGGATACATCATTGGGCAGAAGACTTTCAATACCTGTTAACTCAACAGATAGAGTTAAAACCTATGGTTTCGGTTTAAGTTTAGATTACAGGTTGCCGCTTAATTTCACCATTGGTGGTAATGTGGCTTCAGATATTTTGAAAGATGTACCATCTAATTTTGTGGCTTATTTCAATGCACCAAAATACAAGGCCAACGTAAACGTTGGTAATTCAGGCTTTGGTCCGGCTAAACGTTTAGGATTTAATGTGGCTTACCGTTACCAGGGTGCTTTCCTGTACCAGGGCGATTTTGCAACCGGAAACTTACCGGTTGTACACACATTGGATGCACAGGTTAGTTTAAAGCTGCCTAAAGCAAATAAATCTATAATTAAACTGGGCGCAACCAATTTACTGAATCAATACTATTACAACGCAATTGGAAACTCACAAATAGGTGGATTATACTACCTGAGCTTTGGGTATAATATTTATTAATCGTTGAGCATAAATTGATCAAACAAACAACAAATAAAATTTTAATTATGAAGTATATAACTAAAAAGATCAGGATTCATTTTTTGCTCGCAATTGCAGCAATGATGTTTATTTTATCTTCCTGTAATAAAGATCTGGAGCAGTTTGCAACACCGGTTGTTGTAACACCAGCAGGCCTTGCCTTAGGCGAAACTATTGCTACTATAGCTGATGATAGCCTGTATTACAGGATGATTGTGAGAGGCGGTATGTTGAGTACTATCAATACCAAGTCAAACATTTTTACCATGTTTGTGCCTAACAATGCTGCAATGAGACAATTTGTTACAGCAGCATCTGGTGGCCTTGTACCGCCCGGAGCTCCTGATGCGATTGTTTCAGGTTTTATTGCTAACAGTCTTCCGGTTGCCACTGCAGCAAGTATTGTAAGCTACAATATGATGCCGCAGTCTATTAGAACTGCAAGCATACCTAACACTTTTCCTAATTTCTTTTACCCAACCAACTTAAATCCAACTACTGGAACAGCCGGATTTAACCCGCTGGTAAGGTTATTAACTTTTCCCAGCACACGTAATGGCGCCTGGGTAAATAATATACCACTTGTAGGGTTAAATTTAGCAGCGGCAAATGGTATTATACATACTGCAGCAGCCTTGCCGGCACCTCCACAAAAGGTTTTGGCACAAAGAATTTTTGTAGATGCAGATATGACTTACCTGGCAGCTGCTATACAGCGTGCAGACAGTGGTGTAGCACCTGTAAATTCTTCAAGCCTTGTTTGGGTGTTAAGTAATTTTGGGCCGAATATTACTGTATTTGCTCCAACCAATCTTGCTTTTCAACAACTGCTTACAGGTCAGATAACTTTGGCTTTAATTGCACAGGGATTTCCGCCTGCCACTGCTGCTGCCACCGCTGCAGCACTTGCCTCAACCCCTGCCGTATTTACTAACCCTTTGCTTGCAAATGTACTTACACCAACAACTGTAAAAGGTATAGTAGTTTATCACCTACTTGGGAGCAGGGCTTTTTTAAATAATTTTCCAACAACTGCAACCTCTTATCCAACTTTGCTTAACAGCGCTGTTCCATCACATCCGGGCGTAAGCCTTACTTGTACATTTACCGGCTTTTTTGTTTCGGCTGCAACTGTAAAAGGTATTGCAAATCCTACAGCATCAAATATTTTAATTAACCCTACACCAGAGCCAAATGGTACCAGCGACCAGTTCTTTGTAAATGGTGTTTTGCATAAAATAGACCAGGTTTTAAGGCCACAATAATATTCTCATACTTTACTAAAAACGGGCTTCTGATTTCAGAAGCCCGTTTTTTATTACCCGTTTTTAAAAAACACGTATCTTCATGGTATAAAAATTAAATTTACACGTATGAAACAGAAACTTACTTTAAGCATTGATGATAAAATACTTAAAAAAGCCAAGGCTTATTCTGGAAAAAAAGAAGTATCTCTTTCTCAGCTCTTTGAAAAAACAATTAACCTTATTGATAATGAAGAGGCGGTTAAAATTAACCCTGCCATTACCGCATTGCAGGAGCTGTTTAGTATGCCCGGAAAAAAATATAACAAAGCTGATTATTACGAAAGTAAAGCGAGGTGAAAATATTTTTAGATACGCATATTATCATCAATGCTTTTGTTTATAATGATGTAAAAGCTGTTTCTATTGTAAATTTTATAAGCATAAACCACCCTAAGCCTGTAATATCTTCACTTACAATTGCTATATTAAATTATTACCTGGATAAAAAATACCGTAAACCTGACAATAAAAAGAAGGCAGCAAAATTGCTAAACGAATTATTTGAAATGAGTACAGCATCGCAAAACGA
>Ga0209181_10003036_pt1 | contig 26562 bp, 15 predicted proteins | sample MAT05_FD_187208 | JGI IMG/M metagenome (GOLD analysis project Ga0209181, IMG submission 187208) | Freshwater microbial communities from Lake Fryxell liftoff mats and glacier meltwater in Antarctica - MAT-05 (SPAdes) (version 2) | ecosystem: Environmental > Aquatic > Freshwater > Ice > Liftoff...
GCGGACACGCCGGTCAGCGAGTCCATCAAGATTGGCCGCGCAACAAACCACGCTTTTCCTCTAGGCGTGCGAGCATCGAATGCCACGACAGTGAAAACGCGTCTGCGCCCTCCTTCTGTAGCCTCGCCGCAAGGGCCTCGTCATCGATACCTTCGCGCCTGAACTCGGCCAGCACGTCCTCGGCGTGACCACCATCGACCGGCAACACCGCGTCTACCTTGCCATGCTCTGCGAAGGCCATCAGGGTTTTCTCGGGGATCGTATTGATGGTATCGGGCGCGGCCAGTGCCTGCACGTATAGCGTGTCCAATTCTGCAGGGTCCTTGGTGCCAGTGCTGGCCCACAACAGACGCTGCGGACGTGCACCTTCCTGCGCGAGCCGCTGCCAGCGCGGCCCAGCGAGCAGCTCGCGATAGGCCCGGTAGGTTCGCATCGCGATGGCGATGCCCAGACGGTTGCGGAACGGCGGTGAAACTTTTTCCGCGACCGCCACATCCCATCGGCTAACGAACAGCGACGCGACCGACGCGATCTTCAAGTCTAGTCCGGCTTCGAGCCGGCGTTCGAGGCCGCGCATGTATGCCTCGGCCGCCGCAATATAGTGTTCGCGCGAGAATAACAAGGTCACATTGACTGGCACGCCATCGAAAATCGCCTCTTCAATGGCCTCGATGCCTGCTGGCGTGCCCGGTATCTTGATGAACATGTTCTCGCGGTCAGCCGCCTCATGTAGTTCAGCTGCGGCTCGGATCGTCTTCGCAGCGTTGTTGGCCAGCAGCGGCGAAACCTCAAGAGAAACCCAGCCGTCCACGCCGCCAGTCGCTTTGAACACCGGCAGGAACAGATCAGCGGCGGCTGTTAAATCCTGCAACGCGAGCGAAAAAAAAAGAGCCTCAATCTGCTCATCGCGGTTCGCCAGTTCGGCGATCGCGTCGTCATAGAAACTGCCTTTGCCGATCGCATGTTCGAAGATGGTCGGGTTCGAGGTCAGGCCGGTGACCGCCAAGTCGGCGATGTAGCGCGCCAGGGTGCCGCTTACTATTAGCTCGCGGCTGATGTTGTCGAGCCAGAGACTCTGGCCCAGATCATGCAGGTTCTTGGTGCTGATGTTCATCATACCTCCACCGTTGCACGAGCCCTAGCCTTCTCGACGGGCTACTTCATTGGCAAGAGAGAGCGAGCTATCTGACAGAGGTGCCAGTTGCGGCATCCACTACGTCCGGGGTGCCCTACGCGCGCGTCCAACCTGGCACAAACGTAGCCATTGCATGATGCGGGAGCAGGGCGGAACGAGTCTGTACGCTGGCATACAGACGGCGAGCTCAAGAGGGCTTAATGTCGCACCATGTAGAAGCACTGTGCGACGCCACCTGGCAGCAAATGCTTGGCGGCGGAGCCTCGGTGTATTAAGCCAAGCAGGGGCTCGCAAGGTGAGGCCGTAAGTGCTGTACCTCGGCGCCAAGATACTGACATTGCGCGCATCAATTCACGAACAATTTTTTACCTCGCTGCTCCGTGCATACCGCGCTTACGCCAAATCACTGGCAAGCGAGAAAGCCCGCAGCATGGCGGCGACCAAACGCACCAGCCGCAATATCAAGAGCCGGCTAGCGGTACTGCAGAGCAGATTTCACCGATCGCGTCACAGTTTGATCGACGAACAACTTTTCGACGTCACCGCGAGCGACCAAACCGTGGCTAGATCATGAACAACCTGCTGACTCTCAACGCTGGCTCTTCGAGCATTAAGTTCGCAATCTACGAGCAGGGCACCGCGCTGCGGTGTGTGTTGCGCGGCCAGGTCGACCGCATCGGCCATGCCGATGCCGCGATCGAGTCCGTGGAGCCAGACGCGACAACTGATGATGGACCGACGCAGGCGCAGTGCCCCGTCACAGGCGGCAGCTTCGACCGCGCCGCGTTGGCGCTTCTGGTGTGGCTGGAGGCGCAGCGAGAATTCGCATCCATCGTGGGCGCCGGGCACCGCGTTGTACATGGCATGCAGCACAGCGAGCCGGAACCCGTCACTGACGCGCTGCTCGGTGAACTGCGCCGCCTGATGCCCGACGACCCGGATCACCTGCCCGGCGAGATCCAGCTCATCGAGATGCTGCGTGAACGGCACCCCAGCCTGCCGCAACTGGCTTGCTTCGACACCGCGTTCCACCACGATATGCCGCGCCTGGCGCAATTACTGCCCATTCCGCGCCGATATGAAGCCAAAGGGCTGCGCCGGTATGGATTCCATGGGCTCTCGTACGCATACCTGATGGAGGAACTGGCACGTGTCGGCGGGCCCGAAGTGGCGCAAGGCCGCGTAATCCTCGCACACTTGGGCGGCGGTGCCAGCTTGGCCGCCGTTAAAGCCGGGCGCTGCATCGACACCAGCATGGCATTCACGCCGACAGCGGGCCTGACCATGGCCACGCGCTCGGGCGATCTCGACCCCGGCATTGCGGCGCACCTGGCGCGGACAGAGGGCATGAGCGCACAGCGCTTCTACGACATGGCAAACCACGAATCCGGGCTGCTTGGCATCTCCGGGACCAGCGGCGACATGCGCGATCTACTGGCTGCCGGAGCAACGGATGTACGCGCCGCGGAAGCGGTGGACTACTTCTGCTACCAGACAAGAAAGTGGATCGGCGCATATGCCGCCGTGCTGGGTGGCGTGGACACATTAGTGTTTACCGGCGGCATCGGCGAAAAAGCAGCCCCAGTACGCGAGCGTATTTGCAGCGGCCTCGGATTTCTCGGTATCGAGCTCGATTCCGCGCGCAATGCCGGGCATGCCGACGTTGTCTCTGGCCGCGCCAGCCAGGCGACGGTGCGCGTCATCCGCACCGACGAGGAACTGATGATCGCCCGCTCCGTCTCGCGGTGGCTCGACACGGTTAACCACATGAAAGAAGCCTCATGACATCGGAGCAGCCCACGCTGGACGCCAAGCAGCTTGCCAACATCGACGCGTACTGGCGTGCGGCCAACTATTTGTCGGTCGGGCAGATTTACCTATATGACAACCCTCTGCTGCGGCGGCCGCTCGCGCTGGCCGACATCAAGCACATGTTGCTCGGGCACTGGGGCACGACGCCGGGGCAAAATTTTATATACGCCCACTTGAACCGCGTCATCAAGAAATACGACCTAGACATGATCTACGTCTCCGGGCCCGGGCACGGCGGACCAGCGGTTGTGGCCAATACCTATCTCGAAGGCACCTACAGCGAGGTCTATCCCGACATCAGCCAAGACGAGGCGGGCCTGCAAAAACTCTTCCGGCAGTTCTCGTTTCCCGGCGGCATTCCCAGCCACGCGTCGCCGGAATGTCCGGGCTCGATCCACGAAGGCGGCGAGCTCGGCTACTCGCTCAGCCATTCGTTCGGCGCGGTGTTCGACAACCCCGACTTAATCGTCGCCTGCGTCGTTGGCGACGGCGAGGCGGAGACCGGGCCGCTGGCCACGGCATGGCATTCCAACAAATTTCTCGACCCGGTGGCCGACGGTGCGGTGTTGCCCATCCTGCACCTCAACGGCTACAAGATCGCCAATCCGACGGTGCTGGCGCGCATCACCCGCGAAGAACTGGAGCAGTTTTTCCGCGGTTGCGGATGGACGCCGCTATTCGTCGAGGGCTTTGAGCCGGCCTTGATGCATGAGGCCATGGCAACGGCACTCGACGCCGCGGTGGAGCAGATTCGCAAAATCCAAATGGACGCCTGCGCCACAGGCAGTCGGACGCGTCCGCGCTGGCCGATGATTGTGCTCGATTCGCCCAAGGGCTGGACAGGGCCGACGTGGGTCGACGGGCTGCAGATCGAAGGCACTTTCCGTGCGCACCAAGTGCCGGTCACCGACCCCGCCGCCCACCCGGGCCACCTTGCCCTGATCGACACGTGGCTGCAAAGTTACCGAGCCGGGGAGTTGTTCGACGAGCAGGGCCGGCTGATGCCGGCGTTGGCTGAACTCGCGCCGGTCGGCACGCGGCGCATGGGTGCCAACCCGCATGCCAACGGCGGCCTGCTGCTACGCGACCTGCATATGCCGGACTTTCGCGAATACGCGTCTGTTGTACCAATGCCCGGCTCGCCTGGCATCGGCGACACCCGCGTGCTCGGCCCCTTCCTGCGCGATGTGATGAAGTTGAACGACGAGCAGCGAAACTTCCGTGTGTTTGGTCCCGACGAGACGCTCTCGAACGGTCTTGCGGCACTGTTCGAGGTCACCAAGCGGCAATGGGATGCGGCGACCCAACCCAACGACGAGTTCCTCGCACCCACCGGACGCGTAATGGAAATGCTCAGCGAGCACCAGTGCGAAGGCTGGCTCGAAGGCTATCTACTCACCGGCCGGCATGGCGTCTTCAACTGTTACGAAGCATTCATCCACATCGTCGACTCGATGTTCAACCAGCACGCTAAATGGCTGAAGGTGACCGCGCACATTCCGTGGCGGCGCAAGATTGCATCGCTGAACTACCTGCTCGCGTCGCATGTCTGGCGCCAAGACCACAATGGCTTCACGCACCAGGATCCGGGCTTCATCGATCACGTGGTCAACAAGAAGGCCGAGATTGTGCGTGTGTACCTGCCGCCAGACGCAAACTGCCTGCTGTCCGTCATGGACCACTGCCTGCGCAGCCGCCATTACGTGAACGTGGTGGTGGCCGGCAAACACCCTGCGCCGCAATGGCTGACCATCGACGCCGCCGTCAAGCACTGCGCGCAAGGCATCGGCATCTGGCACTGGGCCAGCAACGACGGCGACGGCGCACCCGACGTGGTGATGGCCTGCTGCGGCGACGTGCCCACGCTGGAAACGTTGGCCGCGGTTTCCCTTCTCCGCGAACACCTGCCCGAAGTGAAGATACGCGTGGTCAACGTTGTCGATCTCATGCGGCTGCAGCCAGAAGCCGAACACCCGCACGGGCTGAGCGACCGGGACTTCGACGAACTGTTCACGAAAGACAAACCGGTCATCTTCGCCTTCCATGCGTACCCATGGCTGATTCACCGGCTGACGTATCGCCGCACCAACCACAACAACGTCCATGTTCGTGGTTACAAGGAAGAAGGAACGATCACCACCGCGTTCGACATGACCGTGCTGAACGACCTCGACCGCTTCCACCTCGTGATGGACGTGATCGACCGCCTGCCGCAGACTGGCGACAAGGGCTTGGCGCTGAAGCGGCGGCTAAAAGACAAGCTGATCGAGCACCGGCACTACATCCGCCTCCACGGGCGGGACATGCCGGAGATCCGTCATTGGCGTTGGGGAGGCTCGCGATGAGTGGGCAAACTTTACGCACGACCGCGGCCGCCCTGCTGGGGGGCGACAAGGGCTTGCTGGCGATGGACGAAAGCAACCCCACCTGCAACAAACGCTTTGCCGCGCTCGGCATCCCGCAGACCGAAGAGTCGCGACGCGCGTGGCGCGAACTGATTGTCACGACCCCGGGGCTGGCCAACAGCATCAGCGGCGTGATTCTGTACGACGAGACGATCCACCAGCGCCTGCAAGATGGTCGTCCCTTTAGCAAGGCCCTGGCCGACGCAGGCATCATGGTGGGTATCAAAGTCGACGTTGGCGCTAAGGCGCTGGCCGGCTATGCCGGTGAGATGGTCACCGAAGGGCTGGATGGCTTACGCGAACGGCTGGTTGCCTATGCCGCATTGGGCGCGCGTTTCGCCAAGTGGCGCGCCGTGATCGCGATCGATGAGCGCCTTCCAAGTGATGCCTGCATCGCCGCCAACGCCCACGCGTTGGCGCGCTACGCGTCGTTGTGCCAAGAAGCTGGACTCGTGCCGATCGTCGAGCCTGAGGTACTGATGACCGGCGGGCACACGCTGCAGCGCTGCGCACAAGTCACTGCCCAGGTCTTGCACGAGGTGTTCGCCCAATTGCACGTTCAGAACGTGCTGCTGGAAGGCTTGCTGCTCAAGCCGAACATGGTACTGCCGGGGCTGGACTCGACGCAGCCAGACAGCGCTGCTGACGTGAACGATGTGGCTGACGCCACTGTAACCTGCCTGCTGCGCGCCGTACCTGCCGCAGTACCGGGCGTCGCGCTATTGTCGGGCGGACAGAGTGCCGACCTGGCTTCGGCTCGCTTGAACGCCATGAACCGGCGCTTTAAGATGCGCATGCCTTGGGCGCTGACATTCTCGTTCGCGCGCGCGATCCAACAGCCGGCGCTAGAGGTTTGGCGCGGCGACCCAAAAAAGGTGCCGCAAGCGCAGCGCGCGTTGCAACACCGCGCTGTCTGCAATCGCGCCGCACGTCGCGGCGAATACACGCCCCGAACAGAGCAGATCGCACTTTCTTAAATGATCAGAACACTCATTTTCCGCAAGCTCGCTCAATGGAAGGACACGGTCAGCGGATCTGCGCTGCGTAAACGCGCGTCTGCTGAAGAAGAACCACTTCGATCTGCGCTGCTCAGCAGCGGCCAGATGGAGCAGCACGCCAAGACGCTGGCCGGTGCACATCGGATAACCTCCACGCGCGGGCCGGATCGGCTGCTCGCGAGGCTGGCGGCCAACGAAAGTGTTTTGATCAACGTCTGCAATCAACTGACCGCAGCTGTCACCAACAGCCGGCGGATCACCCCGGCAGGCGAATGGCTGCTAGACAACTTCTACCTGATCGAAGAACAGATTCGCACCGCCAAGCGCCACCTGCCGAAGGGCTACAGCCGCGAACTGCCAAGGCTGTCACGCGGCGCTTCGGCCGGGCTGCCACGCGTATACGACATCGCACTGCAGACCATATCGCATGGTGATGGTCGGATCGACGGGGAAACTCTTGGGCGCTTTGTGTCCGCCTATCAGTCCATCAGCGTCCTCAAGCTGGGCGAGTTGTGGGCCATCCCCATCATGTTGCGGCTGGCGCTGATAGAGAATTTACGTCGTGTTGCGGTCCGCGTTTCCAATGGCATGAATGATCGTGACCTCGCTGACAGTTGGGCTGAGCGTATGACCGAGATTGCGGAGAAAGACTCGAAGAATCTGGTGCTGGTGATTGCCGACATGGCGCGTTCCAACCCACCAATGACGACCCAGTTTGTCGCCGAGTTTGTTCGCAAGCTTCAGGGACTCGGCGCGGCGCTTGCCTTGCCACTCACCTGGATTGAGCGACTGCTGTCGGAGTCGCAACAGACTATTGAACAGTTGGTAACCGCAGAGACCCAGAAGCAGGCAACCGCGCAGGTTTCCATCAGCAACAGCATTGCCAGCCTGCGATTCCTTATTGCCACGGACTGGCGCGAATTTGTCGAAACAATGAGTCTGGTCGAGCACACGCTGCGCAGCGATCCGCAAGGCGCGTATGCGAACATGGATTCAGCAACGCGGGATCGCTATCGCCACGCCGTGGAACGAATCGCCAGGCGCTGCCCGCATACTGAACTGGAAGTCGCACAGGCGGCGATCCGTCTGTCGGGTCGGTCGGTAGCAAGCGCGGCTGCCAGCCCCGCCGACGAACGACGTGCGCACGTTGGTTTCTACCTCATCGATGAGGGTTTGCCAGCTCTGGAGTGCGCAGTTAAATACCGTGAGTCGATACGAGATCGGCTGAACGCAACATTTGGCAGAACGCCGATATTGCCTTACGTGGGAACCATCGCGTTTTTCACGCTGTTGTTGACCGCCGGCGTCTTGGTCCGCGTCCACGTCCACTTGCAATGGCCAACCACGGGGATCTGGATTTTCATCGTGATAGCCATGCTGTTGCTGCTGGCGACCAGCCAACTCGCCGTGGCCCTGGTGAACTGCCTTGCAACGCTGGTTGTGGCACCGAAACTGTTGCCCCGCATGGACTATTCCAAAGGCATTCCCGCGGCATCGCGCACGCTGGTCGTGGTGCCCACCATGATTACCGGTCGCGATTCGATCGAAGAACTGGTCGAAGCGCTGGAAGTCAGGTTTCTGGCCAATCGCGATGACAATCTTTACTTCGCGCTACTCACCGATTTTCGGGACGCAGCCATTGAAGTGCTGCCGACGGATGAGGAACTGGCCGGGCTGGCAGAAGTGCTTGTCTCGGCACTGAACGAAAAATACGGCCATGCCGGACAGGATTACTTCTTCCTGCTTCATCGATCACGCCGGTGGAATGCAGAGGAGGCCACGTGGATGGGTTACGAGCGCAAGCGCGGCAAATTGGCAGACCTGAACGCACTGCTACGCGGCGGCACGGACTCCTTCGCGCGCATCGTCGGCGACACCTCGCTGCTTGCTTCCGTTAAATATGTCATTACGCTCGATACCGACACCCAGTTGCCGCGAGACTCGGCGCGACAATTCGCAAGTGCGATGGCGCACCCGCTCAATCGCGCCGAATTCGACGCGGCCAGCGGCTGTGTCAAGCGTGGCTACGGCATTTTGCAGCCGCGCATCGCCGCGAGCCTGCCCGCGGACGACCAGTCGCACTATGCCCGCCTTTTTGGCAGCGAACCCGGCATCGATCCATACACCCGCGCCAGCTCGGACGTGTACCAAGACGTGTTTGGCGAAGGTTCATTTGTCGGCAAAGGCATTTACGACGTTGACGCTTTTGAACATGCGTTGAAGAACCGCTTTCCGGAAAATCGTATCCTCAGTCACGATCTTCTGGAAGGCTGCTACGTGCGCTCGGCGCTATTGAGCGATGTGCAACTGTACGAGCAATATCCATCGCGCTACAGCGCTGACGTCAGCCGCCGCCATCGATGGATACGCGGCGATTGGCAAATTGCCTCGTGGCTGCTACGCCGCGTCCCAGGCAATGGCGACAAAGCTGTCAGCCGGCTGAATCCGCTGTCGGCGCTCTCACACTGGAAGATTCTCGACAATCTGCGCCGCAGTCTGGTGCCGGCGGCGACGATGTTAATGCTGCTCATCGGCTGGAGCCTGCTCGACCCGGCATGGCTTTGGACAGCGGCCGTCATCGGCATCTTTGTGATCCCGATCTTTGTCTCGGTCATGATCGAACTGATGCATAAACGTGAAGACGTATCCCTGCATCAGCATGTCATGCAGTCGGTGGAGCCGATCGGCGGCCATTTTGCGCAGGCCATGTTCACGCTTGCGTGCCTGCCTTTTGAAGCAGCCTACAGTTTGGACGCCATCATTCGCACTAACTGGCGGATCGCCATTACTCACAAGCACTTGCTTGAGTGGACGCCTTCGGCCAGTGCGGCGGCTTCCGGCACAAGCGGCTTGTGGGCCACCTATCGGGTCATGTGGGTCGCCCCGGCCACCGCGGCAGCCGCGCTACTGTGTTTGCTCATCGCGGTCCCGCTGTCGTCGCTGGCAGCGCTGCCGATACTTCTCTTGTGGGCCATGGCGCCGGCGCTGGCGTGGTGGCTGAGTGAACCGCGCGAGCGGGAAACGAGCACACTCAGTGTTGACCAGATCACCTTTCTGCATAGAAATGCGCGCAAGACCTGGGCGTTCTTCGAGACCTTCGTCGGGCCCGACGATCACTGGCTGCCGCCGGACAACTTTCAGGAACATCCACTCAGTGTGGTCGCGCATCGCACCTCGCCGACGAATATGGGAATGGCGCTGTTGGCCAATCTGGCCGCCTATGACTTTGGCTACATTCCGTCCAGCTCTCTCGTTGAGCGCACGGCCAACACATTAACCGCAATGGCCGGCCTGACGCGGCACCGCGGCCACTTCTATAACTGGTATGACACGCAGTCCATGCAGCCGTTGTTGCCGTTGTACATTTCGTCGGTAGACAGCGGCAATCTCGCCGGGCATCTGCTGGTGCTGCGGGCAGGTCTGCTGGCGCTGCCGGAAGACAGACTGCTTTCGTCACAACTATTCAAAGGCTTGTCCAGCACCTTGAGCGTATTCAGAGAGGTCTTACTCGATCCGCCCCCGGCAGAGCGGATGCTGACGGATCAGCTCGATGAACAGCTCTCCGTCGTCGCCAATATTCACCCGACAACAATTGCAGCCACCTACCGCTGGTTGATGCAGTTTTTGCAATCCGCTGAGATGCTCGCGGCTCGTCTGGAAAAGATGTCAGTTTGGTTGCCCGCTGATCAGCCTCGTCACCTCGGTGAGGGGCGCCGTTGGGCCGAGCTACTGACTTCACAATGCCGGTTGTCGCTAGCCGAGCTGATCTTGTTCGCACCGTGGGTGGCAACGCCAGGCACCAGCACCCGGCTGCAGAGCGTGCTCGATACGATCGAAGTGCCCACGCTCCGCGCGCTTGCGAACAATGACCCATCGTGGCCATCGGCGCTTGCGCAGCAACCGGACGCCGATGCGACCGATGCGGAGCACGCATTCCTGCTGGCGATCAAGCGCAATTGCGCAGAGGCGGGCCGTATCGCGCGAGAACGCGTCATCGAGCTTGAGCGGCTATCGTCGCAGATCGGCGAGCTGACGACGATGGAAACCGGGTTTCTTTACGACCGCACGCGGCATCTCTTCACCATCGGTTACAGCGTCAGTGAGCACCGCGCGGATTCGAGTCACTACGACATGCTTGCTTCGGAGGCCCGGCTGGGAAGTTTTGTCGCCATCGCGCAAGGGAAGGCTCCGCAGGAAAGCTGGTTTGCACTGGGACGATTGCTTACACCGACCGATGGCGAGCCTGCCTTGCTTTCGTGGAGCGGCTCGATGTTCGAGTACCTGATGCCGATGCTGGTCATGCCCACGTTCAAAAACACCCTGCTCGACCGCACCAGTCATGCCGCAGTCGCGCGCCAAATCGCATACGGCGCGCAGCGCAATGTTCCTTGGGGAATTTCCGAGTCTGGTTACAACACCGTCGACGCGGCGATGAACTACCAGTACCGCGCGTTCGGTGTACCCGGCCTTGGACTTAAACGCGGATTGGCCGACGACCTGGTGGTCGCGCCCTATGCGTCGGCTCTTGCCCTGATGATCGCGCCGGAGCCCGCCTGCGCCAATCTACAACGGCTCGCTGCCAGTGGATTGGTCGGCAAGTATGGCTATTACGAAGCCATTGACTACACCCCAGCGCGCCTGCCGCGCGGTCAGACCGGCGTGGTGATCCGTTCGTATATGGCGCATCACCAGGGCATGATATTTCTATCGCTCGCCTATCTGCTGCTGGACCAGCCGATGCAGAAACGTTTTGTGTCGATCCCGATGTTCCAGGCAACCACGTTGCTGCTTCAAGAGCGCGTGCCAAAAGCCGGTGCCCTGCAATTGCACTCTGTCCGATTTGCATCATTCACGGACCAGGCCAACGACCATCCGATGCCGCCGCGTCTCATCGCCAGCGCGACCACCGCACTGCCGGAAGTACAACTGCTCTCGAATAATCACTACCACTTGATGGTGACCAATGCCGGTGGCGGCTACAGTCGCTGGCGCGACCTTGCGGTTACCCGGTGGCGGGAGGATACGACCTGTGATAACTGGGGAACGTTCTGCTATATCCGCGACGAAGCCACCGGCGCATTCTGGTCGAATACACATCAGCCGACACTAAAGATTGCCGAGGCTTACGAAGCCATTTTCTCGGAGGGCCGCGCCGAATTCCGCCGCCGCGATCTTGACTACGACACCCACACCGAAATCGTCGCTTCACCCGAGGACGCGATCGAATTGCGGCGCGTGTGCATCTTTAACCGCGCGCGGACACAAAGAACGATCGAGGTGACCAGCTACGCAGAAGTCGTGCTCGCCCGCGCTGATGCCGATGCCATGCATCCGGCATTCAGTAATCTGTTCGTACAAACCGAAATACTGCCGTCGCGACAGGCCATTGTCTGCACCAGACGGCCTCGCTCGCATGCTGAGCGTTCACCGTCGATGTTTCACCTGATGGCTGTACACGGCGCCGCAGTAGGTGAAGTTTCCTATGAGACCGACCGATCGCAGTTCATCGGTCGCGGACGCAATGTCTCTGCGCCGGCAGCGCTGACCGGTGCGTCAGCGCTGTCGGGCAGTCAGGGATCCGTGCTCGACCCGATTGTCGCAATACGATGCCGCATCACACTCGAGCCCCGCCAGACCGTCATTGTCGATATGGTCTCGGGCGTAGGCGAAGCCCGTGACCAGGCTATAACGCTGATTGAAAAATATCAGGACAAACGGATGGCCGATCGCGTGTTTGAGCTTTCCTGGACATACAGTCAGGTGGTCCTGCGGCAAATCAATGCCACCGAAGCCGAGGCGCAGCTCTACATGCGTCTGGCAAACTCAGTCGTCTACGCCAACAGTTCGTTGCGCGCTGATGCCAGCGTCCTGGTGAAAAACCGCCGCGCGCAATCAGGATTGTGGGGGTATGCCATTTCCGGTGATCTACCGATTGTGCTGCTACAGATCAGCGACCCACGAAACATCGAGCTGGTGCGTCAGCTCGTCAAGGCACACGCGTACTGGCGCCTCAAGGGGCTGGTCGTTGATCTGGTGATCTGGAACGAAGATCACGGCGGTTACCGGCAACTGCTGCAAGAACAAATCATGGGCTTGATTGCGGCTGGTATCGAGGCACACGCCATCGACCGGCCGGGCGGCATTTTTGTGCGTTCGGCCGAGCACATGTCCATTGAAGATCGCATTTTGTTCGAGGCCGTTGCGCGCGCAATCATCACTGACAGGCGCGGTTCACTGGAAGACCAGATTAACCGTCGTATATCGAGCGATGCGCGCGCGCCGCACCTGAATCAACCACGTTTGAAACCAACTCGACCTTACCGTCCTGACATAAGCAGCGCAAGACGCAAGCGCGTGGTCTCGACATCGCTTACCGACCTGCAGTACGCCAACGGACTCGGAGGATTCTCGGCGGACGGTCGTGAGTACGTGATCACGACCACGCGCGAAAAACCGACCCCGGCACCATGGGCAAACGTGCTGGCCAATCCGCACTTCGGCACTGTCATCAGTGAGAGCGGCATGGCCTACACATGGAGCGACAACGCGCATGAGTTCCGGCTCACGCCTTGGCACAACGACCCTGTGAGCGACGCCAGCGGCGAAGCATTCTATCTGCGCGACGAGGAGAGCGGACATTTCTGGTCGCCCACGCCATTGCCCTGCGGTCGCGGGTCGGACGAGTGCCGTCACGGCTTCGGCGTGACTACCTTTGAGCATGTCGAGGACGGTATCCGTACGCAATTGGTGGTGACGGTCTCGCTCGACGACGCGATCAAGTTCTCGGTGTTGAAAGTGATCAACGAATCCGGTCGTTCGCGCAGGTTGTCTGCCACCGGCTATGTCGAGTGGGTGCTGGGCGACCTCAAGGCCAAATCGGCCATGCATGTGATCACCGATATCGATGCACAGAGCGGCGCGCTGTTGGCGCGCAATGCTTATAGCACTGAGTTTGGCGAACACGTTGCATTCTTCGACGTTGACGAATCGATCCGCACCTTCACCGGTGACCGCTCGGAGTTCCTCGGCCGCAACGGCTCCCTGGCGAACCCCGCGGCCATGGCGCGCAGACAGCTTTCAAACAAGATCGGCGCCGGCTTGGATCCGTGCGCGGCAATTCAGGTTGCGTTCGATCTCGCCGACGGCGAGGAGCGTGAGTGCGTTTTCAAGCTTGGGGATGGACGGACTCTGGCCGAGGCGCAGAAACTGCTGCAGCGTTATCGCGGTCCGAATTCGGCTCACGAAGTGCTTGAGGAAGTAAAAAAATACTGGCACCGCACACTGGGAGCCGTACAAGTCGAGACACCGGATGTCTCGCTGAATGTACTGCTCAATGGCTGGCTTGTGTACCAGACCATGGCTTGCCGTTTGTGGGCGCGAAGTGGCTACTATCAGTCCGGCGGCGCCTACGGATTCAGGGATCAATTGCAGGATGTGATGGCGCTGGTGCACGCCGCGCCATCGCTGATGCGCGAACATCTGCTGCTGTGTGCCAGCCGACAGTTCATTGAAGGCGACGTGCAACACTGGTGGCATCCGCCGTCGGGCCGTGGCGTACGCACGCACTGCTCCGACGACTATTTATGGCTGCCGCTAGCTGCCGCCCGCTACGTGCACACAACCGGCGACACGGGGGTGCTCAGCGAATCCGTCCGTTACCTTGAGGGCCGCCAGGTCAATGCCGACGATGACTCCTACTACGACCTGCCCAATCGTGCCGAGGAGGCCGACAGCCTATACCGGCATTGCGTTCGCGCCATCGAACGCGGCCTCACCAGCGGCGTGCATGGCCTGCCGCTGATTGGATCCGGTGACTGGAACGATGGCATGAATATGGTTGGGCAGCACGGCAGGGGCGAGAGCATCTGGCTGGGCTTCTTTATGTGTGAAGTGCTGCGGCAATTTAGCAGCGTCGCACGCTCGCATGGCGACACGGCCTTCGCCGAGCGCTGCCTGCGTGAGCGCGACACGCTGGCGCACAACTTGGAGAAGCATGGCTGGGACGGTGAATGGTATCGACGCGCTTATTTCGACGACGGTACCCCGCTCGGTTCCGCCGCCAACGACGAGTGCCAGATCGACTCGATCGCGCAAAGCTGGTCGGTGCTGTCGGGCGTCGGCGAAATCAAGCGCACGCAGATGGCAATGAATTCGCTCGACGCGCGACTGGTGCGTCGCGACGACAAGATCATCCAGTTGCTTGACCCGCCGTTTGACAAGTCCGCGCTCGACCCGGGCTACATCCGCGGCTACGTCCCGGGCGTGCGCGAGAACGGCGGCCAATACACGCACGGCGCCATCTGGGCGGCGATGGCGTTCGCCGCGATGGGTGACCGTCGGCGCGCGTGGGAGTTGACCAACATGATCAACCCGATCAATCACGCCACCACCACGGAAGAGGCCGCAATCTACAAGGTCGAGCCGTACGTCATCGCGGCCGACGTCTACGGCGTGTCGCCACATACCGGTCGCGGCGGCTGGACCTGGTACACCGGGTCGGCCGGCTGGATGTATCGGCTCATCTTGGAGTCACTGCTGGGCATGCGCCTGGAGGTCGACAAGCTCACCTTCAGGCCTTGTTTGCCGGCAGATTGGCCATCGTTCACCGTGCAGTACCGGTATCGCGAAACGGTCTACGCAATCACCGTGATTCAGACAGTCGTTCCGGAGGGCGGGTGTATCGCTGCCACGCAGGTGATTGTAGATGGTGCCGTGACGACCGATGCCGTCATTTCGCTGGTCGATGATCGACAGCCACACACGGTCGAGGTCAAGGTGCAAGCGCCTCCCCAAAAGCTCGCACCGGGTGCGCCAACAGCGGCTGTAGATTCCCCTGCGAGATAAGACCACACAAGGCCATTTGCCTCCTGAATCTCCAAGTTGAATCAAGCTCCAATTCGATCGGCATTGCCCCATTGTAGCGATCATATGTTGCCCTGATCGTGGATCACTCTCCTATCCGCACCCACGGCGTCGGGTCACTCTGTGCTCAGGGGACGCGGTTGACGAACCCTGATGTCAAATGGCGGGTTAGGCTGCCGGACGAATGGCAAGTGTGGCACCTATCACGCGGAACGCCATTTGCGTCAGAATATCGCTCTTCGTTCAACAAAGACACCTACACAATGCCCTCCACCGCTCCCCGCACCGGCGGCGAAATCCTCGTCGATCAACTCAAAATTCACGGCGCCGATCTCGCTTTCTGCGTTCCCGGCGAAAGCTATCTGCCGGTGCTCGATGCGCTCTACGCGAACCGCGAGCAGGTTCGCCTGATTACCTGCCGCCACGAAAGTGGTGCCGCAAACATGGCCGAGGCGTACGGCAAGATGACCGGCAAGCCCGGTATTTGTTTGGTGACGCGCGGGCCGGGTGCGACCAATGCTTCGATCGGCGTACACACCGCGTTTCAGGATTCGACGCCGATGATTCTGTTCATCGGCCAGGTGGGAAGCGATTTCGTTGAGCGCGAAGCCTTTCAGGAAATCGACTATCGGCGTATGTTCGGCGAGATGGCGAAGTGGGTCGCGCAAATTGATCGCGCGGACCGCATTCCAGAGTTCATCGCGCACGCTTACCAAGTCGCGATGAGCGGCCGCAAGGGTCCGGTGGTGTTGGCGTTACCCGAAGACATGCTGAATGCCGTCGCCGCTGTAGACGACGCACGGCACTACCAATGCATCCCGATCGCGCCCACCAGCGGCGATGTGCAACGTATTTCGGCGATGCTCGCAGCGGCAGAGCGCCCCATCGTCATCGCCGGCGGTTCGGGTTGGGACGCGCATGCTTGTGCCGATCTGCTGCGGTTTGTTGAACGGCAACAACTGCCGGTCACTTGTGCGTTTCGGTTTCAGGATCTGGTAGACAACCGTCATGAAAACTATGCCGGCGACGTCGGTATTGGCATCAATCCAAAACTGGCGGCGCGGCTCGAGAACGCAGATCTCATCATCGCTGTCGGGCCGCGATTGGGCGAGATGACCACCAGCGGTTATGAAATCATCAAGGCACCGATTCCCACGCAAAAACTTATTCATGTGCACGCGGGGGTTTCCGAACTCGGTCGTGTTTATCAGGCCGACGTGATGATCAACGCGACCATGCCGGAGATCGCCGGGGCGCTGGCCGCCCTGCCACCGACCACCAACGCCAGCCGCGCGGCACTGGTGACGGCCGCCAAGGCAGAGTACGCGACGTGGCAGGCGCAAGTGACCATCCCGGGTGACGTGCAAATGTGGGAGGTGATGCAGCACCTGATGGCCGCCTTGCCGCGCGATACGATTTTCACCAACGGCGCGGGTAACTACGCGACCTGGTTGCATCGCTTCTACCAGTACGGCGGCTTTCGTACGCAGTTGGCGCCAACCTCAGGGGCGATGGGCTACGGCGTGCCCGCGGCCATTGCCGCCAAAGCGATCGATCCGAATCGCACCGTCGTTGCGTTTGCCGGCGACGGTTGTTTTCTCATGACTGGCCAAGAGTTGGCCACGGCAGTGCAGTACCAACTCAATGTGATTTTCGTCGTGGTCAACAACGGCATGTACGGCACCATTCGCATGCATCAAGAGCGCCACTTTCCGGGCAACGTGTACGGCACCGATCTGGTCAATCCGGATTTCGCCGCTTTTGCACGCGCGTTCGGCGCGCATGGCGAAGTGGTTGCCACCACAGCCGGGTTCGCACCGGCGCTGGCACGCGCCCGCGCGGCGGGCAAACCAGCGCTGATTGAAATTCGTATCGACCCGCAGGCGATTACGCCGACGACAACGCTCGACGCGATTCGCGATGCAGCGCTGAAAGCGGGCTGACTGGCAGTTTTTAGCGCTATACGACATTCATTTAACGGGTGATTTCAGCGTCCTACTTCCGGTTTGAAAAAGAACCCGCCCTGAGCGTGCCGAAGAGGGCCTACCAGTTTGTTGAAATTCGCAGTGCCAAATCCGTGTGAGCTCACTGCGCGCGATTTCCCCCCTTTGGAAAAGGGGGACTACGGGGGATTTGCGGTCGTTGTCGATATTCAAACGCTAAAAATCCCCCTCAATCCCCCCTCTACAAAGGGGTGAGCGGCACGCGACGCGTTCACCCAGATTTAGCACTGCGAATTTCAACACACTGTTAGCAGGCCTCGGCAGCACACTCGCGTTCGCGTTTTAGAACGGAGAACGCCGTTTGCCCGCTCTCGAGCCGCTTGACCAACAGACGGTACACGTCGGTATCGAAGGCCTGTGGCGTCGCAAACGTAAGTTGTGCGAGCTCGTCGTCGGCGCGCGCAGTACCCACCAGACACCACCGATCAAAGACGTGCACCTGCTCAAGTTCAGCATCGGGATGCAATTCGCGAAACGCGACTGGCCCGGCGAAGGGCCAGTCCGGCAGACGTCTCTCCGCAAGCGCTTCGAGCAACCGCAGATTGTGTTGCGTGAGACTCTCTTCCCCGACGCAGTGGCCGCGACACTTACGGACCTGACGACCAAAACACGCGCCTGCGGTCGGCCTGCCGGCGATCACGTGCCAACACAATCCGTATTCGCCGGCAGCCTCGTTGATGGTGGCTTTTGCCTTCGTCTTCGATGCAAACGGGCCATAAAGACCGGTGGTGTCGCTAAGGTCAACGTCGGTCACACCAACGTATTGTGGTGGCGCGTCCAACGACGCGAGTGTGACGAAAACTGACTCCTGATTGCGCCGCAATCTATGATTGCGAAGCGGCGTGCGCGTTTTGATCAGCTCGATCTCCCGCAGCAAAGCGCCAAGCTCGCCGGCGGTCTCTTCGACTTCGATACGCATGATCTCGGCCGAGAGGCGCATGTCATTGGCGCTGCGATAATCGCTCGAGAAATGCGAGCGTACGCGGTCGCGCAAGTTGATGCTCTTGCCGACGTAGATCGGCAGGTCGTTCACGCCATAAAAAACATACACGCCCGGACCTTCCGGGAGATCGTCGAGCACGCCGGGAGCCAGCTGCGGTGGCAGGCTCGGCATTTTGAGCAGCACTTTGATTGCTGCATCGACGACCGGCTGCGTATGCTCGCGTACCGCCACCTGCATAAATTGCCACGCCGCGCGCGCGTCTCCCAACGCACGATGGCGTCCGTCCATTGACAACAGATGACGATCGCGCAATTGATCCAACCCATGGCGGCTGTACTCGGGGTAGAGGCGCCGCGACAGCCGCACGGTGCAAAGTACGTCGGCGGTGAAGCTCTCGCCCAGCCGGCGAAACTCGTTCTTGATAAAGCCATAGTCGAAGCGCGCGTTATGCGCAACAAACGTTGCGTCTGCCAAGCGCGCTCGCACTTGATCGGCGATCTCCTCAAACGTCGGCGCATCGCGCACCATGGCATTGGTGATACCGGTGAGCGACTGGATCTCGATGGGAATCGAACACTGCGGATTGACCAGTGTGCTCCACTCCTCGACAACCGCACCGTCCTCCACCACGACCATGCCGACCTCGGTGATGCGATCGGCGGTCGCGGTCATGCCGGTCGTCTCAAGATCGATGACGGCGAAGCGGCGGGGAACGTTAAAAAGTGCAGAGGGAGACGAATTCACGAGTGGGACGTTTGGCTGTATTCAAATACAGTATGCACCTGCATTGTGTGGTGCGCAATCGCGGCACAAAACGCCAAACCAAAACTCACCTATTGGCGGGCATTTTCAAGCATAAATGGCTGAAAGTGCCGGTCAATACTCGTGTTTCATTCAGTCGAACGGGTGATGCAGCACAATCGTCTCGTTACGATCCGGACCGGTAGAGACCAAGGCAACTCGCGTGCCCACCAACTCTTCAATTCGCCGCAAATAATTTTGCGCATTCTTCGGAAGCTTGTCGAACTGCTGAACGCCGAGCGTACTCTCGCTCCAGCCGGGATGGCTTTCGTAGATCGGTGTGCATGCGGCGATCGATTCGGCACCGTACGGCAGGATATCGAGCGTTTTGCCGTCGACCTTGTAGCCGGTGCATACCTTCAGTTCGTCAAGTCCATCGAGCACGTCGAGCTTGGTGACGCATAGGCCCGATAGGCCGTTGATTTGCGCCGAGCGTTTCAACGCGGCAGCGTCAAACCAGCCACACCGGCGCGGACGCCCCGTCACCGAACCGTACTCAAATCCGCGATCGCGCAGACGTTGGCCGATGGCATCGTCCAGCTCGGTCGGGAAGGGACCCGAGCCAACACGGGTGGCGTAGGCCTTGGTGATGCCCAACACGTAGTGCAGCGCGTTCGGCCCGACACCGGCGCCGGCAGACGCTTGGCCAGCCAAACAGTTCGATGAGGTGACAAATGGATAGGTGCCGTGATCAACGTCGAGCAACGCGGCCTGCGCACCTTCGAAGAGCAACTGCTCGCCCCGTGCCATCACCTGATGCAACTCCGCCGATACATCGGCGATCATCGGCTTCAAGCGCTCTGCCATCTTGAGCGTCGGCTCGAACACCGACTCAACACTGACGGGTGCGGCGTTCAGGTACTTGGTCAATACAAAGTTATGGTAGTCGAGCACTTCAACCAGTTTGTCTTTAAAGCGCTGCGGGAACATGAGATCCGAGACACGAATTGCACGGCGCGCCACCTTGTCTTCGTAGCAAGGTCCGATACCGCGGCCGGTGGTGCCGACTTTCGCGTCACCCTTTTGAATCTCACGCGCCTGGTCCAGCGCCACGTGGTACGGCAGGATCAGCGGGCATGCCTCGGAGATACGCAGGCGCTCGATCACGTTCAATCCAGCGGCGGTCAATTCGTCGATTTCCTTAAGCAAGGCTTCCGGCGAGAGCACGACGCCATTGCCGATATAGCAGATCACGTGTGGATGCAGCATGCCCGACGGGATCAAACGCAGAATGGTTTTCTTGCCGTTGACCACCAGCGTGTGTCCGGCGTTGTGTCCACCTTGAAAGCGCACCACACCGGCCACCTTCTCGGTCAACCAATCTACGATCTTGCCCTTGCCCTCGTCACCCCATTGCGTGCCGACCACCACCACGTTCTTCGTCATTACGATCCCTTAGCTTGGATTTGCCAATTGCCGTCAATCAATACCATTTCTTGTTCAATCGCACCGGCGTGTTGTTCCCCCGTGAGACGCGACACCACGACGTAGCCCTTCGCCCTCAACGCTGCCATCGCTTCACGCGCGGCGCGATCCGGATTTGCCGGCGCCAATACATGCGTGCTGGTCGCGGCAACATCGTCGACCAATGCCAGCAGTGATTTCAAGTCCATTGAGAAGCCGGTCGCGGGACGCGCACGTCCGAATACCAGGCCAATGTCGTCGTAGCGCCCACCGCGCGCAATCGCTTCCGACGCGCCGTCAGCGAAGGCCGCAAAGGCAATGCCGCTCTCATAGTTGAAGCCGCCCAACTCCCCCAGATCGATGGATACCTGTAACCCCTGATCTGAAAAGTGCTGCGCGACGCGCCCCAACTGATCGAGCGCCGTGGTCAACGCCGGGTGCTTTGGCAGGTGCGTACGCGCCTTGGCAATAACATCTTCCGCCTGATCGCCGTAAAGCAACGGCAGCGCCGCAATTGCTCGTAACGCCTCTGCGGTGGCCGGGCCACGATCGGCCGCCGCCGCGACAAAATCGGTGAGCGTGGCGGTGTCCTTGCCGCTGACGGCGGTAAACAGGACTTCGCGTTCGCGGTCTGTGAGCAAGGCGGCGGTGGCCAGCGCACGAAAGATACTTGGCTGGCCGATGTCGAGGCGCACCGCGCGCACACCGATTGCGGCCAATGTGTCGAGCATCAATTGCTGGATTTCGATATCCGCGTCGAGGCCGCCGTGACCGTACAACTCGGCGCCGGCCTGGAATGGTTGGCGCGATTTGCCGAGCCCGCTGGGACGCGTATGCAAAACGCTGCCGGCATAGCAAAGACGCGTAACGCCCTGACGGTTCAGTACATGCGCGTCGATGCGCGCGACCTGTGGTGTGGTGTCAGCGCGCAGTCCCATCATGCGGCCGGACAATTGGTCGACCAGCTTGAAGGTGGCCAGATCCATATCGTTGCCGACGCCGGACAGCAGCGATTCAACGTACTCCAGCAACGGCGGCACCACCAGCTCGTAGCCATGGCCAGCGAACGTATCGAGCGCGATGCGTCGCATCCGCTCCAGCTTGGTCGCGTCAGCAGGCAATACGTCTTCAATGTTTTCCGGGAGTGCCCAGGTGGTCATGACAAATTTTCAGTTCAACAAGGAGAGCAAAAACAGGCCCGCCAATATCGCCAGCAAGCCAAGAAAACGCAGTTGGCCGCTGGACAGCGCGATCGCCTGCAACATGGTTTTTTTCCAAACTTCGGGAGCGACGAATGGCATCACCCCTTCAAATATCAGCACCAGCGCGCCGCCGGCAAGCAGGACGTCCCAAATATTCATTTCGCGTACCTAAATCCAATTCAGTACCAACACGCCTCGCGGCTTTTACGTGAACGCCGCCAACACCAAACTCCCGCGGCTTTTACGTGAACGCCGCCAACACCAAACTCCCGCGGCTTTTACGTGAACGCCGCCAACACCAAACTCCCACGGCTTTTACGTGAACGCCGCCAACACCAAACTCCCGCGGCTTTTACGTCAACGCCGCCAACACCAAACTCCCGCGGCTTTTACGTGAACGCCGCCAACACCAAACTCCCGCGGCTTTTACGTGAACGCCGCCAACACCAAACTCCCGCGGCTTTTACGTAAACGGCTTTTACGTAAACGCCGCCAACACCAAACTCCCGCGGCTTTTACGTAAAAAGCGCCCAACAAAAACGGCGCGCTCTTTTCAGAACGCGCCGTTGGGAAATTATACGCACTTCGGTCGGACTATGCTGGCGGCCTATGCCGACGCCAAGTTCCGCCTTGCAGCGGTCTACTTACCGCGGCCGGGATTACGCATGTACTTGAAGAAATCCGAACTCGGATCGAGCACCATAACATCCGACTTACTCCGGAAGCTTTCGCGGTAAGCCTCCATGCTGCGATAGAAGGAATAAAACTCGGCGTTGCGACCAAACGCTTGGGCGTAAATGCGCGCCGCCTGGGCGTCGCCCTCGCCTTTGGTCTTTTGCGCGTCACGGTAGGCCTCTGCGAGGATTCCGGTACGCTGACGTTCGGCGTCAGCCTTGATCTTGTCCGCATCACCGGCACCGGTGGCACGAAGCTCATTCGCAGCACGCTTGCGCTCGGACTCCATCCGCTTGTAGACGTCGGCTGAAATCTCCGGCACCAGATCAACGCGCTTCAAGCGTACGTCCAACACTTCGATACCGATACTGCGGGCATCTTTGTCGGCCTTGATACGCAGACTTTCCATGATGTTGTCGCGCTCGCCCGAGATCACTTCGGCCAGCGTGCGCTGGCTGAATTCGTCACGCAAATCGTTATTGATAGACTGCGCCAAACGTATTTCTGCCGCATTCAAATCGCCACGAGTGGAAACAAAAAATTGCTTGACGTCGATGATGCGGTACTTGGCGAACGAGTCCACCAGCACGTTATTCTTTTCGCTGGTCTGGATACGCTCAGCGTCCTTGGTATCGAGCGTCTGGATGCGCGTATCGTAGACGCGGATATTCTCGATAAACGGGATCTTGAAGTAAAGCCCCGGCGTTGTGTGCAACGCTACGACCTCACCCAGACGGAAACGAATGGCGGCTTGCCGCTGGTCGACAGTGAAGGCAGTCAGTACCAGCGTTACCAACACCACCAGAGCGATAATCATAATCAGAGGAAGATTCTTTTTCATATTCGTGCTCCTCGTCTAGCGGGCGTCGCGCGCGCGCAAATCGCGGCGTGCGGCGGTGGGGTCTGGCGCGGCGGTCGCCGGCGGATCGGACAACGTGACTGACTTGGCAACCGGATCACCGCTCATCGAAGCTGCCGGGCCGGACATCTGCATGATCTTGTCGAGCGGCAGGTACAACAGGTTCTGGCCGCCCTTCTGGTCCACCAGCACCTTGCTGGTGTTCTGCATGACCTGCTGGATGGTGTCGAGGTACATACGTTCACGGGTGACCTGTGGTGCTTTTTCGTATTCGGTAACCACCGCCGTGAAGCGCGACGCATCGCCCTGCGCGTTGGCGACCACTCGCTGCTTGTGTCCGCTCGCCTCCTCCAGCAAACGTGCGGCGAGGCCGCGCGCCTTCGGCAGAATATCGTTGGCGTAGGCTTCGCCTTCGTTCTTCAAACGCTCTTTGTCCTGCTTGGCGCGTACCGCGTCATCAAAGCTGCCCTGCACCTGCTCGGGTGGTTGTGCGTTTTGTAGATTAACGGTCGAGACCGCGATACCAGTCGTGTAACGATCAAGGATTTTTTGCATCAGCACCTTGGCGCGCGCCGCAATCTCGCCGCGCCCCTCGTACAACACATAATCCATCTTGCTGCGACCGACAATCTCGCGCATCGCGGTCTCGGCCACTTGACGCACCGCTTCATCCGGCGCGCGGTTGTTGAACAGGTACTCCTCCGGGCTCTTCAGTGTGTATTGCACGGCGAATTGGACATCAACGATATTTTGATCCTGCGTCAACATCAAAGACTCTTCCTTGACCTTGGTTTTCTGGCTGTTGCGATGACCGACTTCAAGCGAACGTACCTGGCTGATGTTCACGACCTCAACTGTCTCCACGGGGTACGGCCAATGCCATCGCGGGCCTGGTGAGGTTGTTTGCGAATACTTGCCCAAACGTAGTTCCACGCCGCGGCTACCCTCTTCGACGATATAGAAGCCGGTAGCAAGCCACACCGCCAGCGCGAGGCTGGCCGCTAACGCGAAACCACCGCCCATCGCGGCGTTTGAAGGCCTGGGTGAACCGCCATCCCCGCCGTTACCGGAGTTGCCTGGCATCTTGCCGAACAATCCCGCAAGCTTTTGGTTAAACTTCTTGATGATCTGATCGAGGTCCGGCGGGCCGTCGTTGCCACCTCCGCCGCTGCCACCACCACCGCTGCGCTTGCCCCATTGCGGGTCATTGAGCGACATTTCACTCACGCCATTGGCGGGATCACCGAACAGACGCTGACGCCGTCGTGCGAGCGCATGCCGCACACGGTAGTACGGAAAACTCACCAGTGCGAGCGCAACAGCTACAGCTTCGATCAACAACGATCGTGGAATCGACCGCATACGATTACTCCGAGATTTAAATCAATGATAAAAAGGCGATACGACCGGCAAATCTTGCAATGCCGCTGTCGACCTGTGAGATTGGGTGTCCGCCTCGACGAAAGGTTCCACCGCTGTTGTTTCTCTCCCCGGACCGGGGTGTTCCAAGGCGCCCACCGCCACTGCGGCGATCGCCTCCGCAGCACATTCAGCCAGCGCACCCCGCAGCAGTTCAAATCCAGCGCCTGTTGCTGCACTGACTCTGACTTCGCAAATTTTACCATCCTCATCCCGCAGCACCGATGGCGGCGTCGCGTTCTCGATACGGTCGATCTTGTTGAGTACGCGGATCTGTGGAATATGCGACGCGCCGATCTCCACAAGGACGGTGTCGACGTCAGCAATCTGCTGTTCGCTGGCCGGGTTGGATGCATCAATGACGTGCAGCAACACATCTGCTTCAAGGGCTTCCGTGAGCGTCGCGTGAAAGGCGGCGACGAGGCCGTGCGGCAATTCGCGGATAAATCCAACGGTATCGGACAACGCAACGTTGTAGGACGGTGCCAAGAAAATCCGCCGGGTGGTGGTGTCTAGTGTGGCGAACAACTGGTCGGCAACGTAGGTTTCCGCACGCGTGAGGCGATTGAAGAGTGTCGATTTACCGGCGTTGGTATACCCCACGATGGAAACCGTGAAGGCACCGGCGCGACGGCGGCCGGATCGTTGTGTGGCGCGCTGTCGCTCCAGCTTGGCAAGCCGATCCTTCAGCTTCTTAATGCGATCTCCGACCAGGCGACGGTCGATTTCGAGCTGTGTTTCGCCTGGGCCGCCACGCACGCCGATACCGCCTCGTTGCCGCTCAAGGTGGGTCCAGCCTTTGACCAGACGTGTGAGCAGATGCTGCATCTGCGCGAGTTCAACCTGCAATTTGCCCTCGGCAGATCGCGCACGTTGGGCAAAAATGTCGAGGATAAGATCGGTCCGGTCCATCACGCGCACCTGATCCGCTCCCAACGCGGCTTGCAGATTGCGAATCTGGATCGGTGACAGTTGGTGATCGACTACCACCAACGTTGCCTCGGTTTCTTCAACCATTTGCCTGAGTTCTTCTACTTTGCCGCTACCGGCGAACGTCGCCGCGTCGGGCTTCTGGCGTTTCCCGGTGAGACTGCCGACCAAATCCGCACCCGCGGTGTGGATGAGTTCGCGTGCCTCGGCCAAGCGCGAGTCGAGCCGGCCGTCACCAAAATCGAGCAATAGCGCGACGGTTGCGGTACGACGCGGCGTGGTCGCGGGGAATGGCGGCTTCAAGAAATGATCAGGAATCGATTGTTGGGGGGATGAGCGTACTGTAGCCGGCCTACTGTGCAGCCAGTTGGAAGCATGCGGCTTGGGCGAGCGTCAAGGCGGGTAGCTGCCAGCGATTGGCACCGTACCCACCGCTGAATGCGCGCCCCGGAAATTTAGCTATCGCCTACCGGTGCGTCGAACGGGATCGACACGGCTCGTGCCGGAACCACCGTTGAAATCGCATGCTTATAGACCATCTGTGTCACCGTATTTTTAAGCAATACGACGTACTGGTCGAAAGATTCGATTTGACCTTGCAACTTGATACCGTTGACAAGATAAATAGATACTGGGACGTGTTCCTTGCGCAAGATATTCAGGAACGGGTCTTGTAACAGTTGCCCTTTTGCACTCATGTTCTTATTCTCCAGCTGAGGTTATGACGGAACCGCCTCGTAAAACAATGCCGCAATGCCGCTAACGAGGTAAAAAAACGATCCTGCCCGATTATGTACTCTAACTAAAATCGCTGCCTAGTTCGCCAGCACCTGATAAAGACATCCAACTACCGGCTTTTGTTCCATGCCGCGTCGGATAAGTCTATCGCGATTGCCCGACACTTTCGTTACATGGGCGTGACAGCGCCGAATGCAAGGACGGGGACTGGCTAACCGTACTTGCGCTTCATGCGCATCCGCCCGCGACGGCGCTTGTCTTCCTGACCCTTGGTCAGCGGTGGCGGCCTCTTGTCCCGATAGGGATTCAAGGCAGACTTTAGTTCCACCCGCAACGGCGTTCCGCGCAGCTTGAAGGTTTCCATGAAGCGGCCCTC
>Ga0209181_10003038_pt1 | contig 26556 bp, 18 predicted proteins | sample MAT05_FD_187208 | JGI IMG/M metagenome (GOLD analysis project Ga0209181, IMG submission 187208) | Freshwater microbial communities from Lake Fryxell liftoff mats and glacier meltwater in Antarctica - MAT-05 (SPAdes) (version 2) | ecosystem: Environmental > Aquatic > Freshwater > Ice > Liftoff...
TCTCGTTTGCGGTGCGCTACGCCGAGGCAGACGGACGCGCGGTCGTCGGTGAAGAGGTCGCGTTCGCGATGGTCGGTGTCGCGCACGACTCGTCGCTCGCGCAGACCGCCGCCGTCACGGATCGCGACGGCAAAGCGCCCGGCGTGTTGCTCGCAGGGCGCACGCGCGCGTCGTTCCGTGTGCGCGTTTCGGCCGTCGGCGCGGCGCCAGCGATGTTCGACGTGGCGATCGGCGACGCAGGCTTCGGCGCGCTGCGCGCAGAGGTCCGCTATGCGGGCGCGCGCACCCTCAGCGCGCGAGTGGTCGCGATCTACGGCGGCGCGAGCTGCGACGAAACGATCACGGCCGCCGTACCCGATCGCGAGCAACGCCTGGTGGAGCTCGACGCGGCTGCGCGCTTCGTCGCGCTGCCCGCCGGGCTCCGCTACGCGGTGGTGGCACGCGGCGAGAGCGAGAGCGGCGCGCTGCTCACGCGCGGCTGCGTCGATGAGGTGCTGATCGAGAACGGCGGCGAGGCCATCACCGTCGCGTCGATGGTGGACGTCGCGGTGACCGCCGCGGGCGGCTACGACGTGGCGCTCGACGTCCGCGCGCTGGCTGCTGGAGACGCGCTGCGCGACGCGACTGCGCTGGTCGTGAGCGGCTTCGAGCTCGCTGGCGGTGATGCGAGCATGGTGCTCGACGTGATCGCGCTCGACGTCGCAGACCGCGATCCCGTCGCCGCCGATGCGCTCCGCGCGGCGCGTACGGTCGAATCGCTCGACGGCGCTCTGTCGAGCGCTCTCGACAGAGCGGGCACACGTCCGAGCGCTGCGCTCTCGGCGCTCGCCGACGTCGCCGCGACAGGCCTCGCGGACCTACGCGTGACCGGCGTGCTCGAACTCGGTGCGAGCGGCACGGCCGCGCCCGACGGCTTTGCTGGAGTGCGCATCTGGAGCCTTGGGCTCGGTGTGGACCCGATCGAGGTCATGGCGGTGGGGCCCACCGGCACGCCGACGGCGCGGGTGGCTGCAGGGTTCTCGCCGTCGCGCAGCACGCTCGTCTTCGAGGCGCTCGATCTGCGCGTGTGGCTCGGCTCTACGGCCGCAGCGCTGCTCGCTTCGGTGCCGGCGACGCGCGGTGCGAGCGGCGATCTGGCGGCGCTGGTCGCAGAGCAGGGCGGCTGCGATGCCGTCGTGCGCTGGGCCGCGGCGACGCCGGCAGTGGCCGATGTCTGCGGCGATTCTTGTGTGCGCGCCGCGTGCGCGAGCACGTCGATGACGTTGGTGAGCACGCTCGCAGACGTGCTGGTCACGCTCGACGCAGAGCGCGATCTGCTGCACCTCGAGGGTGCCGTCATGGGTATGGACACTGACGCCGACACAGAGCTCGACGCCATCGGTCCGGGTGACCTCGCCGGCAGCTGGTCGAGCGCTACCAGCGCGACCAGCGACGTCGTCACCGCGACGCTGAACGCGAGCCGGCGCTGAGCGAAGCCGTGGCTGGCCGGACGCGCTACCCGCTCGAGGCCGCACGCGCGCTGCGCGCCGACGAAGAGGCCGCTGCGAAAGACGCGCTCGCCGCGCGGCTGCGCGAGCAGCAAGAGGCCGAAGAGCGCGTGACGCACACGCAGGCGCGCTTGGCGACGCACCGCGAAGAGACGGCGCGGGTCGCGCAGCTGGAGCGCGCAGCAGATGCGCTGGGACGGAGCGTCGCCGAGACGCTGCGTGCCGGTGACTGGCTGAAGCGGCGCGGTGACGAGTCATCGCGGCTGGCGAAGAGCGTGTCTGACGCGTTGCAAAAACGCGTCGAAGCGGCCGCCGCGAGCGAGCGCGCGCGCGAAGGCTTAGCGGAGGCGCGCGCAGCGCGTGAGGCGGTCGAGAAGCACCACGCTGCGTGGCTCGCTGGCGAGCGACGCGCGGAGGAGTCTCGCGCCGAGGCCGAAGCCGACGATCTGATCGCCGGCCGTCGGCCGCACTGAGCGCGGATCAGAACGACGTCAGCGCGAGCGTGTAACTGCCGCTCGAGTACGTCGAGTAGCCGTCGACGACAATCTGGAAGAGGCCGACGCCGCTGGTCGATGCGCCGGTGATGCGCGAGCGCAGCGATCCGCAGGTGTCGTCGTCGCAGGCGATCTCACCGGCCGGACCGCGCACGTGCAGCACTGTGTCGTACGACGCGGTGCAGGTGTTGGCGCTGACCGAGCGCGTCGCTCCCGCGCACTGCGTCCAGTGGTAGCCGTTCTCGCCGCTGCCGCCCGAGCCGCCGCAGCTCGCGCCGATGCCGCTCGCGCCGCTGGTCGTGCCGGCGTAGCTGCCTGCAGCGGTGATGCGCGTGTTGGTCCCCGCGGCCGCAGGCATGACCTGCCAGCGCAGGCTGACGGGGCCCGGCGTGACGCCGCTGTTGCGCGTGTGTACCGCGAAGAAGTGCGTCCCCGGCGCCGCGACGACGGCGATCTGATCCTGCAGCGTCGCGCAGTCGTCGTCCTCGCAGAGCACCGCCGTGCCTGGACACGAGGTGCCGCGGTACGAGAGGCTCGTGTCGAACGCTGTGCCGAACGTGTCGAGGTAGATGACGCTGCGGACGCTGATGTCGACGCGATAGAAAATATCGACGCCGGCGAAGCCGCAGTCGCTGGTGTTGGCCGTCGCGCCGACCAGCGTATCGCCGCGCGCGCCGCCTGCGCCGGTGAGCAGCAGCGCGCCCGCGCAGGTGTCGTTCGACGGTGCAGTCGGTCCGCACACGCCGTCATCGACGATGCCGTTGCAGTTGTCGTCGACGCCGTTGCAGGTCTCGGTGCTCGGCGAGCCGGCGGTGCAGATGCCGCTCGTTCCGCCGGTACACGCCGGCACGCTGCGCTGGCAGGCGCCGACGCCGCAGCTGACCGAGCCGAGCAGCTCGTCGACGCTGCCGTTGCAGTTGTCGTCGGCGCCGTTACACGCCTCGACGCCCGGCGTTCCCGGCGTGCACAACTGCGTCACGCCGCCGATGCACGCGACGACGGTGCGCGCGCAGCTGCCGACGCCGCAGGCGAGCGGCGCGAGCGTCTCGTCGACCATCGCGTCGCAGTCGTCGTCGACGCCGTTGCAGACCTCCGTCCCCGCGGCGCCGGGCACGCAGCTCTGCGGCGCGCCGCCGGAACACGCGACGACGGTCCGCTGGCACGCGCCGGTACCACACACGAGCGCAGCGAGGCCTTCGTCGATCAGGCCGTTGCAGTCGTCGTCGATGCCGTTGCACGACTCGGCGTTGGGTGCGCCCGGCGTACACGTGCCGCTCATGCCACCGGCGCAGCTCGAGACGGTGCGCAGACAAGCGCCGACGCCGCAGGTCGTCGCGCCGCCGAAGTCCTCGTCGACCATCGCGTCGCAGTCGTCGTCGATCGCGTTGCACGTCTCGGCGACGGCAGCTCCGGGAGCGCACGTGTCGGTGAGTCCGCCGACACACTCGGGCGCGGTGCGCGCACACGCGCCGATTCCGCACGAGACGGTTCCACCGGAGTCTTCGTCGATCGATCCGTCGCAGTCGTCGTCGACCGCGTTGCAGATCTCGGTGCCCAGCGGGTTCACCGAAGCGCTGCCGTCGTCGCAGTCCATCGCCGCCGCGCAGCCCGCGCCGCGCGGATAGCCATCGCCGTCGACGTCGTCGCACAGGCCGAGATCCACTTCGCCGCCCAGATCCTTTGGCGGCTCGGCGTCAGCGCCAGCGTCGTCCGCAACATCGCCGTCGCGCTCCACGGTCGCGCCGTCGACGTTCGCATCCCGCGGTGTCACTGCGGCATCGGCCGGGACGCTGCGTGTACCGCCGCTCGCACAGCCAGCGAGCACGAGACTGCACACGAAGAAAAGACGAAGCGATGCGAGCGAGCGACGACGGGACATCTACGAACCTCCGCGAAGCCAAAGCGTACACTCTCGCCGGCACCGTGAGAAAGATCACTGCGGTCGACACCGTTCCGGTACGTATCGGTCGTGCCGATCCGCGACCGAGCGCGCAGAAAGTTGGCGGGGCCGTTTAGGTCGATCAGGCTCGTCTCGTGATCTCGCCCGCGCCGTGGCTCCGCCTCCGACCTCGCGTGCAGACCGGCGCGCTGGTCTCGATCGTCGCGCTTGCGATGTTCGCGCGCTGTGCGGCGCACGCGAACACGCCGACGGGGCCGTCCGTCGCGCTCGCCGACGACGTCGTCGCCACGTTCGATCCCGAGGTCGCACGTCCCGCCGCAGGGTCGCCGCTCGCGCTCGTCCGCGCGCGCATAGCCGCAGCGGATCTCGCCGGTGCGCGCACGCTGGCGCTCGCGACGCTCGCGACGCAGCCGGCGGACGTCGCGTCGGCGGAGCTGCGCTTCGTGCTCGCGCGCGTGCAGCTTGGACTCGGCGATCGTGCGGCGAGCGTCCGCTCGCTCGCCGAGGTCGGCGCCACCACGCACGCGCTCGCGCCGTGGGCGCGACTGCGCCACGCGGAGCTGCTCGAAGAGAGCGACGCGCCGAGCGCTCTGCGCCTCGCGACGCCGCTCGCCGCTGACAGCTGGGCCGGCCGCGATCGCGCGCGGGCCGTCGAAGCGCGCGCGCTGCTGCGCACTGGTCGCGGCGACGACGCCGTGGTCCTCTTGCGTGCGCTGGTGCGCGCCGCACGGCCGAGCGTCGGCGCGGCATCCGTGGCGATGCCGCTCGCCGATACGCTCGCGCAGCGCGCCGACGTCGCCGCGCGCGAAGAAGCGCTCGCGCTCTATCGTCGCGTCGCGTCGCGCGCGCCGCTCGCCGAGCAAGGACGCACGGCCGAGGCGAAGGCGACCGCGCTGCTGGCGCTGCTGCCGGACGAGCGCCGCGCGGCGCTCGCAGAGCCGACGCTCGACGACGCGCTCGCGCGCGCCGACGCGCTCTACGAGTCGGCGCGCAACGAGCTCGCCGAGCAGGCGTATGCCGCGGTCGCCGTACGCCTCGCGGCGGCTGGCGACGTCGCGCGGCGCTGCACTGCGCGCCTACAACAAGCGCGCGCGCTCGACCGGCGCCGCGCGCGCGCTGAGGCGGCCGCGCTGTTCGTCGCAGTCGCCGATGAGTGCGCCGATCTCGAAGTGAAGGCGTGGGCCCGCTACGGCGCCGGCCGCGCGCTGCACAATTTATCGCGCCACGCCGACGCGATCGCCCAGTTCGAAGCGCTCGAGCGCGACGCGCCGCAACATCGCCTCGCCGACGATGCGCTGCTGCGCAGCGCGATCGTCGCGCGCGAGCACGCCGACGACGCTGGCTTCGCGGAGCGCCTGACCATCCTTCCGGCGCGCTATCCGCTCGGTGACATGCGCGGCGAGGCGCGCTTTCTCGCGGCGTGGCGCCTGCGCGCGCAGGGCAAGCTGACGGACGCGCTCGCGGAGCTCGACCGCTCGATCGCCGAGGGGCCCGCCGAGACCGGCGAAGACGTCCGGGGTCGCGCGGCGTACTGGCGCGCGCGCCTGCTCGACGAGCTCGGCCGTCGCGCCGACGCCGCACAGGGCCACGAAGCGCTGTGCCTCACGACGCCGCTCGCGTATTACGCGCAGCTCTCGCTGGTGCAGCTCGCGCGCCTCGACGCAGCCCGCGCCGACGCCGTGCGCGCCGCGTGGCTCGGCGACGCGCGCGACGTGCCGCTCGTCTTCCCGCGCCGCGCGGAGCTCGATGCGCCCGCCTTCGCGCGCGCCGTCGCGCTGCTACGGACCGGCGACGTCGAACTCGCGCAGCTGGAGCTGACCGCGCTCGGTGCTAACGGTGAAGGCGCCGATCCCGACGCGCTCTGGCTCGTCGCCGCGCTGCTCGATCGTGCCGGCGCGTATCGCGACTCGTCTACGCTGATTCGCAAGCGACTCGCCTCGCGCCTCGAGGTCGCGCCGACCGGCCGCGCGCGCGCGCTGTGGCGTCTCGCCTATCCGCACGCCTACGCGCCGGTGATCGAAGACGCCGCGACCGCCGAGGGCGTCCCCGCTTCATTGGTCCGCGCCATCGCGCGCGAAGAGAGCGCGTTCGATCCGGAGGCGCGCAGCGCGGTCGGCGCGAGTGGCCTCATTCAGTTGATGAGCGGCACCGCACGTCGCTTCGCCGAGCCGCTCGGCTTGCCGAGCGACGCCGCGGCGCTGCGCCGCCCAGAGATCAACGTGCGCATCGGCTCGCGCTTCTTGGGCTTTCTCGTGCGCCGCTATCCGGGCCGACCGGGCCTCGTTCCCGGTGCCTACAACGCCGGCGAGGGCGCGATGGATCGCTGGCAGCGCGCGCGCTCCACCGAGCCGCTCGACGTGTTCGTCGAGAACGTCCCGTACGACGAGTCGCGCCGCTACACCCGCCGTGTGCTGCAGACCTGGGGCACCTACGCGCTCCTCGACGAGCGCCGCTTGCCGCGCTTCAGCGAGTAGCGTGCGCTTGCGGGAGTCGCGCGCTCAGCTCTTGCCGAGCTCGTCGGCCAGCTCCGACAACAGCTTCTTCGCCTTCGACGACAGCTTCTTCGGCACGTCGACGACCACGACGACGACGAGGTCGCCTTTGCCGCGCGCCTGCAGCCGCTGAATGCCGGCGCCCGAGACGACCACCGTCTCTCCCGACTGCGTGCCCGCGGGCACTTTCACTTTCGTCTCGCCGCCCTCGAGCGTCGGGATGCGCAGCTCTGCGCCGAGCGCCGCTTGCGGAAACGTCACATGCAGCTCGTGCACGAGATCTGCGCCGTCACGCTGAAATTGCGCGTGCGGCTCGACCTGCACGGTGACGTAGAGGTGCCCTGCCGGGCCGCCGCGGCGTCCAGGCTGGCCCTGATCGCTGACGCGCAGCGTCTGCCCATCGTCGATGCCCGCTGGGATCGTCACCTTCACCGTGCGCCGCGCGGCGACCTCGCCGCGGCCGTTGCAGCTCTTGCACGGGTCGCGCACCACGGTGCCCTCGCCCTGACACTGCGGGCAGGTCGTCGACAGCACGAACGGCCCGCGCGCATGCGCGACTTGTCCGCGCCCGCCGCAGGTCGTGCACTGCTCGCGGCCGGTGCCCGTCGCTGCGCCGCTGCCTTTGCACGTCTCACAGGCGTCCGGATATTGCAGCTCGACATCGGTCTTCAGGCCGATGGCCGCGTCCTTCAGCGAGAGCGAGACGACGGTGCGCAGATCGGCGCCGCGCAGCGGACCATCGCGCTTGGCGCGTCGACCGCCGCCGCCGAACAGATCGCCGAAGATGTCGGCGCCGAAGATGTCGCGGAACTGGCTGAAGATGTCCGACGCGTTGCCGCCGCCAAAGCCGGCGTTCTCGAGCCCCGCATGTCCGAAGCGATCGTAGGCCGCGCGCTTCTGCTCGTCGGAGAGGACCTGATACGCCTCCGACGCCTCCTTGAAGCTCTCTTCCGCGGCGGCGTTGCCCGGGTTCCGATCGGGATGGAACTTGAGCGCAGCGCTCCGGTAGGCCTTCTTGATGAGGTCCGGCGTCGCTGAGCGTTCAAGCTCGAGGACTTCGTAATAGTCACGCTTCGACATTCGGCGCGGCCAAGGTAAGGGACCCTGCGGGAACGTCAAGAGGCGCAGCCGCCAGCGCGGCCCCTATCTACGCCAGCTCCGCACAGCGAATTCCCTCCGCCGTATTCCGTGTCTGCTCGAACATTTCCTGCACTTTTTCGGAACCCGCGGGCCGAGTCGCTGTCCATTGCGGCGGAGGCTACGGACATGAACGAACGATCGCTGGCGCTCGAGGTCGTGCTGATGTGGGATGGCGCTCCGCAACGTGCGGAGCTCTGGAATTCGCCGGCGACTGTCACGGTCGGCGAGGAAGACGGCGCGTCGTTCGTGCTCCCGCGCGAGGCGGTGGCGAGCTCGTTCACGCTCGCCGAAGCGGCCGTCGGTGAAGATGCGTGGCTGGTGCGGATCCCCGCGGGCGCCGACGCGCTGATCGAGGTCGACGAGCCGGCCGGCGCGCGCGTCGTCGCGCTCGATACGCTGCCGAGCGACGCGAGCGGTGCGCGCCTCTTGCGCTGCCCGATCGGCACGCGCGCGCGCATCACGCTCGGCGCGTTCGCGTTCTTCGTTCGTGCGACTGCGCCGGCGGAGAAGGCCAAGAGCGCGCCGATGCTGCGGCTCGCCGATCATCGCTGGCTGATCGCGTCGGTCGCCGTTCACGCCGCGTTCCTCATCGGCATGTTCTTCATGCCGCCGAGCTCCAGCGCGCTCACGCTCGACACCGACGAAGCGCAGCTGCGCATGATGCGCTACGCGCTCGACGCCGACGTCGCCACGCCGCCCGAGCCGATCGCGGCCGAGGAAGGCGAGACAGCGGCGACGAACGAGGGCAAGGCGGCGGCCGGTGAGGCTGGCGCTGCAGGCGCGGTGAACGAGACGCGCAACACCGGCGGCGGCATGCGCGCGCGTGGTCACTCGACCGACACGCGCATCCCGCTCACCGCGGCGCAGGCGTCGCAGGTCGGGATCCTCGGCGTGCTCGCGCAGATGCACCTCGGCGAGTCGACGATCAGCTCGCCGTTCGGCGCGGCCGAGGCGATGGGCTCGGCGACCGAAGACGCGTATGGCCTGCTCGCCGGCAGCGGCTTCAGCAGCGGCACAGGCGGCCTCGCGATGTACGGAATCGGCCGTGGCGGCGGCTGTCAGGGCGGCGTGTGTGGCGCTGGGACTTACGGCGTCGGCAACCTCGACACGGTCGGCACCACCGGCGGCTGCTCGCGCGAAGACTTCGATCGCCTGGTCGCGCAGTACGGTCGCAGCGGCGCGATGGATCGCTGCAGCGGCACCGCGCAGCGCGTCGGTCCGACTAGCTTGAACCGCACCAGTCGCATCCCGCCGCAGCCGCTGCCGACCGTCACCACCACCAGCGGTCTCTCGCGCGAGCTGATTCGCCGCACGGTGCAGCGCCACCTCGCCGAGGTCCGCCACTGCTACGAGCAGCGCCTCATCAGCCGCCCGGACCTCGAGGGCCGCGTCAGCGTGCAGTTCATCGTGGCGCCGGATGGCTCGGTGCAGTCCGCAGTGACCGATGGTCAGCGCACCGACCTCGGCGATCCGCAGACCGAGAGCTGCGTCTCGCACGCCGTCTCGCGCTGGTCGTTCACGGCCTCCGAGGGCGTGACGATGGTCAGCTATCCGTTCGTGTTCGCGCGACCGGAGTGATCGACGCGAGATAGCCGCGCAGCACGAGCGCGATGAGCACGAAGCCGGTGCGGAGCGATCCGCGCCGGCTTTCGTGCGTCTGCGCCTCTACGCAGCAGTCGGCCCCTCCGCAGCGTGCGCCGCTGCCGCGCGCAGCCCACGATGCGCGCGTGTTACGCGCGTCCGTCTACGTGCACTTCCCGTGGTGCCTGCAGAAGTGTCCTTATTGCGACTTCGCGACGCGGCCGATCGCGCGCGCCGAGGTGCCGCACGAGGCGTACGCCGACGCGATCGTCGCGGAGCTCGAGGCCCGCCGCGCAGACACCGACGGACGCGCGCTCGTGTCGGTGTTCTTCGGCGGCGGCACGCCTTCGCTGTGGGACGCGCGCGCGCTCGGGCGTGTGCTCGACGGCATTCGCCGCGCGTTTGGGCGCGAGGAAGACGCGCTCGAGATCACCGTCGAGTGCAATCCGTCGTCGCTCGATCGCAGCAAGGCGGAGGCGTTCGCCAGCGTCGGGGTGAATCGGCTGTCGGTCGGTGTGCAGTCGCTCGACGACGCGCGCCTGCGCTTTCTCGGACGTCTGCACGATCCCGCGGGCGCGCTCACCGCGCTCGAGCACGCGCTCGCGGCGGTACCGCGGGTGAGCGGCGATCTGATGTTCGGCCAGCCCGGTCAGAGCGCCGAAGAGTTCGCGCGCGAGGTCGAGACGCTGACCGCGCTCGGCCTGCGACACGTCTCTGCGTACGCGCTGACGATCGAGCCAGACACGCAGTTTGGAGCGCTCGCAAAAAAGGGAAAGCTGCCGCTCGCGAAGGACGACGACGTCGCCGACTCGTTTACCGCGACGCACGCCGCGTTCGCCGCGCGCGGACTCGAGCACTACGAGGTCAGCAACTACGCGCGGCCGGGCGAAGAGTCGCGGCACAACCTGCACTACTGGCGCGGCGGGGACTATCTCGGGCTCGGCGCCGGCGCCGTCGGCTGCATCAGCGACCTCGAGACACGCACCGCGCGCCGTTGGCGCAACACGCCTGACGCGACCGCGTACATGGCAGCGGCGACGTCGCGCGACCTCGTGCAGATGGCCGCGGAGCGCGAGACGTTGTCCCCCGACGATCGCGTTCGCGAGGCGCTGATGCTCGGCCTGCGCACACGCGAAGGGCTCGATCTTCGCGCGCTCGCCGAGCGCACGGGCGTCGACCCACGACGCGACCGCAGCGCCGCGCTTGCGCGCCGACAGAGCGCGGGCGATCTCGTCTGTGAGGGCGACGTTCTGCGCGTGCCGTACGAGCGCTGGCTGTTCCTCGACGGCATCGTCGCCGATCTATTTTAAGCCTGATGCGCTGAGCCGACGCGCCCGCGAGCTGCGCGTGCTGTTCGCTCAGGGCGCGGCGCGTTCTGGGTGACCGGGAATTCCGTCGAGCGCGACGACGGGCGCGAAGCCGCGCGCGCCAAGCGTGCAGATCGCCGAGGCCCACGCTTGTGAGGTCGCGCGATCGCTCGCTTCGACGTAGACGCGCGCTGGGCGCTGTGCGGGCGCGCGCAGATCGCTCGGCCGCAGCGCGCGATCGGGCGAGAGCAGAAAGCCGCTGCCCGCGCCCTCGCGACGCAGCACTTGGAACGGACCCGTGCGAGTGATCTGTGCGTGGAGCAGCTGCGGATCGCGCTCGGCCTCGCGCAGCACGACGAGCGTCGGAAGCTCGGCGACACACGCCGCGTTGGCGAAGCGAAACACGGTGAGCGCCGCCGGCAGCGTGGCGATGGCGCCGCGGCCCCGCTCCGCGAAGGACTCGCCGTAGAGCGCGACGCCCGCCGCGCCTGCGCGCGCCGCCGAGCGGAGGATGCGGCGCAGATGTTTCGCTGGCAGCGCACTATCGGGTGCGATGGAGATCGCCGCGCGCGGATCGAGCGTCGCGGTGACGAGCGCCTCACCGCCAGCGCGATCGCTCGCGGTGCCGCGCTCGGCAGCAGCGGCGACGCGCGCATCGAGCGCCGCGTCGAACACCGGCTCGATGGCGTCGCTGGTCGGCAAGGGCAGGCCGTTGCCCTCCGGCGGGATCGCGCGATCGTGGGTGACGAAGAGGTCGACGTCGTACAGCGTCGCACCGCTGGTCGTGACGAGACGCAGCGGATGAAGCTCGGTGATGGTCGCGAGCGGGTGTCGCCCGAGCGAGACCAGCAAGTCATCGGAGACGATCACGACGTGTGCGTCCCAGGCGAGCACCGCCGCGATCGGCAGCAGCGTGACCAGCGCGCGCAATAGATCCGCCGCTCCGGGCCGCGCGCTCTTGCGCACGCGCAGCAGCACGAGCAGCGGCACGCCGAAGAGCACCAGCGCCGCCGCACTGCGCGCAGCGATCGTCGCGACGCCAGCGCCACGCAGCGTGGTCGCCGCAGAAGCGAGCCGCGCCGCGGACATCGGCGTCGGTCCAAACGCCGGCGCCAGCGCGAGCGACGACAGCAACGCGCCGAGCGCGAGCACGCTCAGCGCAGCGCACGCGCTCACCGCGGCCGCCGAGGCGACGCTGTGACGATCGGCGGCAAACGCTGTGACGACAGCGACCGCGACGATCAGCGCGAGCGCGAGGCCCAACGCAAGCGACCACGCGCCGGTCGGCACGCCAGCGAACCACGCGACCACCGCGGGCAGCGTCATCGGTAGGCCGAGCAGCGCGGCGACGAGCCCTTGCCGCACGTTGATCTTCGGCTCCTGCGTCGCGGAAGCGCGCTGCAGCACCACCGCCAACGCGAGCGCAATGGCGAGCGTCGTGAGCGTGCTCGCTGCGACCAGCGCACCGACCGCGCGCGCTCCAGCCGCGTCGGGCACGTCTTCGAGCAGCGCACGAAGCCGCGCACCCCAGCCCTCCGCCGCGCTGCGCATCGCCGTTCGCGCGAGCCCAAAGCGGTAGCCCGTCGCGCCGAACGCCCAGGCGAGCGCCGCGAGCGCGAGCGGCGCCGCGACCCATGGACGCTTGCCGCGCGCGCTGACGACCGCGATGCCCGCAGCGAACAGTGCCGTTGGCAGCAGCATCGCCAAGCCGCTCAGGCCGAACACGCCGAGCAAAAGCACGCTGGTGCGCAGCGGCCCGAGCACCAGCGGCAGCGCCAGCGCGACGACGAGCACCGCGAGCAGCGCCACCCCGCCGACACCGATGGACAGCAGCGCGTTCCGCCGCGTAGCGCTCGCGTCGACGGCGCGCGCCCCCTCGCTTCCCTCGACCGCGCGACCCGTTTCGCTGGCAGCCTTAGCGCTCGCCGCCGGCGCGTCGGGCGTCGTTTCGGCTGCGTCGGTCGCGGTCTTGCTCCCGCCCTCGTCTGCGTCGTTCGGCTTCATCGTCACCGCATCACCGTACACCGCTGCGGCCGCATTCGTGACCCGACGCGCGCACAGCGCTACCCTCGCGCGAAACGTGAGCGGAGCGCTCGACTTCCAAGCAGTGACCGCGCGTGGCCTGGTGAAGGTGTACGGACCCACGCGTGCGCTCGCCGGCGTCGACCTGACGCTGGAGCAGGGCCGCGTCACCGTGCTGGAAGGCCCGAACGGCAGCGGCAAGTCGACCTTGCTCGGCCTGCTCGCGCTGCTCGTGCGCCCGACGCGCGGCACGATCCTCTACGGCAAACACGACGCCGAGCACGCATCGGCCGCGCTGCGCTCGCGCATCGGCGTCCTCGCGCATGCGGCGATGATCTATCCGGACCTCAGCGGCCGCGAGAGCTTGCGTTTGTTCGCGGCGCTGCACGGGATGAGCCGCGTCGAGACGCGTATCGGCGAGCTGCTCGAGCGCTTCGAGATCGGCGCCTTCGTCGATCGACCTGCGCGCACCTACTCTCGCGGCCAGCTGCAGCGCGTCGCGCTCGCCCGTGCGCTGCTCCACGCGCCGCGCTTGCTGCTGCTCGACGAGCCGTCCACCGGGCTCGACGTCGCCTCGGTCGATCGGCTCGCGCGCGCCGTCGAGGCAGAGCGCGAAGGTGGCAGCATCATCGTCCTCGTCACCCACGACGAGCCGCTCGCCGAGCGCCTCGCCGACGTACGCGTGCGCCTCGATCGCGGTCGCATCGCCTCGACTTTGCGCGCTGAGTCGCCGTCCCGCGCGGCACTCCTGGCGAGCGCCACCGAAGCGCCGCCCGACGTCGACGCAGCGAGCGCGGTGCGCCCGTGAACGCCGTGCTGCGCACCGCCTGGCTGATCGCCGCGAAGGACGTGCGCATCGAGGCGCGCACCGGCGAGATCGTGCTGTCGACCTCGTTCTTCGGCGTGCTCGTCACCGTCATCGCGTCGCTCTCGTTTTATCTCGACGAGCAGACCGCGCGCCGCATCGCGCCGGGCGTGCTGTGGATCAGCATCGCCTTCGCTGGCGTACTCGCGATGGGCCGCAGCTGGGCGCGCGAGCGTGAGCACGACGTGATGCGCGGCTTGCTGCTGACGCCCTCGCCGCGCGCTGGCATCTATCTCGGCAAGGCCGCGGGCGCGCTCGTCTTTCTGCTCATCGTCGAGGCGCTGCTGCTGCCGCTGATCGCGCTCTTTTTCCACATCGATCTGCTGCCGGTGCTGTTACCCGTCGGCAGCTTGCTGCTGCTCGGCACCATCGGCTTCGTCGCCGCGGGCACGCTCTTCTCCGCGATGACGGTGCGCACCCGCGCGCGCGAGCTCGTGCTCTCGATCGTGCTCTTCCCGCTGGTCTCACCGGCGCTGCTCGCCGGAGTCGTCGCGACGCGTGAGGTGCTCGGCGGCGCGACGCTCTACGAGACGCTCGGCTGGGTGCGCATCCTCACCGCCTTCGATCTCGTGTTCCTCGCCGGCGGGCTGCTGCTGTTCGACTCGCTCATGGCGGATTAGAGAGCGGTCGAAAACAGCGCCGTGCCGCGCGCGGACAACGGGGTTACGTTGGCGGCGTGCCAAAAAGGCCCACACGCAATCACGTCGCTGACCTCCGGGGCGCGGCTCGGCTCGCGGTCGAGGCGACCACCCGCGTCACCGACGTGGTCGAGGCGATGCACAACACCATCGGCTCCGGGCCCGCGCTCCTCGGCGCGCCGCTCGCTCGGCCCGTTCGCCTGCTGAACCAGCTCGTCTACGGCAACATCCGCGCGGTCACGCGCCTCGTCGGCACCAGCGTCGAGCTCGTCCTCGCGCCGCTCGCGTCGCTCCTCGGCGAGAGCGCGCCCGGCAAGGATCGCGAGGCGGTGCTCGCCGTGCTCAACGGCGTGATCGGCGACTACCTCGCGGAGACGCAGAGCCCGCTCGCGATCGGGATGCGGCTGCGCGACGACGGCCACGCGCTGGTGCTCGAGCGGGAGGCGCTCCGCACCAGATTGCCAAACGCCGGCGGCAAGCTGCTCGTGCTCCTGCACGGCTCGTGCATGAACGATCTGCAGTGGAAGTGGCACGGGCACGACTACGGCGCCTCGCTCGGCGCCGAGCTCTCCTACACGCCGGTGCACGTCCAGTACAACAGCGGCCTGCACATCTCGACGAACGGGCGCGCGCTCGACGCACTGCTCGAGCAGCTCGTCACGGAGTGGCCCGTACCCGTCGAAGAGCTCGTGCTGCTCGGCCACAGCATGGGCGGGCTCCTTGCGCGCAGCGCATGCCACTACGGCGAAGCGAGCGGCGCGCGCGCATGGCGCAGCAAGGTGACCAAGCTCGTCTGCATCGGCACGCCGCATCACGGCGCGCCTCTCGAGCGCATCGGCAACATCGCCGAGACCGTGCTCGGCGTCAGCCGTTACAGCGCGCCGCTCGCGCAACTCGGCAAGCTGCGCAGCGCCGGGATCACTGACCTGCGCTTCGGCAACGTCATAGACGAGCACTGGCAGGGGAGAGACCGCTTCGCGCGCGGACACGATCCGCGCGAAGACCTCCAGCTGCCCGACGGAGTCGCGTGTTACGCCATCGCAGGCAGCACCTCCGCCGAGGGACGCAAGGTCCCCTTCGGCGACGGGATGGTCTCCGTCGGCAGCGCGCTCGGCCGGCACGACGAGACCCACATGACGCTAGGCTTTCCAGAAGCGCACCAGTGGATCGGCTACGGCATCGGACACATCGAGCTGGTGGGCCGAGCAGAGGTGTACGCGAAGCTCCGAGAGTGGCTGTCGCAGTCCGCGTCTCAGCGTTCGCCGCTCGTCGTCGACGCTCAGCGGTAGCTGGGGACGCTCAGCGGTAGCTGGTGATGAGCTCGAGCGCGAGCGGGCTCGACCAATCGCGCGCGCCGTCGATGCGGGCGCGGATCAGCCCTTCTTTGTCGATGATCCACGTCTCGGGATAGAGCCGCGTGCCGTACTTGCCGCGCACGATGCTGCGATCCGGATCAAACAGCACTTGCAGTACGGAGCGCTCTGGGATGACGGACGCCACCGCGTCCCAGTTGGCGTCGGTGCTGATCGTCACCAGCTCCACGTCGCCGTAGCGCTGAACCAGCCGCGCGAGCGAATCGAGCGTCGGCATCTCTTCCACGCAGGGCCCGCAGGTGATGGACCAGAAGTTCATCACCACGACCTTCTTTCCGCGCCGATCAGAGAGCCGCCACGGCCGCCCGTTCTTGTCGCGCAGCGAAAAATCCGGCGCGCGCCGATCGTTGCCGTAGTAGCCCTGCTCCGGCGTCACGCCCTCGGCGATCGCCTCGTAGCTCTGGTTGCCGAGCATGCCGCGCAGCGGTGCTTGGCCGCGGCGCACTTCGCCATCCGCCGCCGCGTTGGCAAAGAGGAACGCCAGCGGAAATCCAAGCGCCAGAGCGAACAGCGTCGCGAGGGTCTCTTTGCGCATGGCTCCGCGTGCTTACGTGGCTCGTGGCAGCCGCGCAAGAGCTGTCGCCGCAGCGCGGTCACCGCCGTCGCTGTCGCGCCGCAGAGCGACACACGCGAGCCCACTGGCACACATAGGCACAAAGAGGCGCATCAGCGATCGGGTACGGGATCCCGAATACAGACGAATCATCAATGATTACTGAGTCTGCTCAGCGCGGCACAGCGCGTGCTCTAGCGCTACTCCGGAGGGATCGAAATGGCTCATCGCAACCAGGCTTCGCTTCGCACACTGCTCGCCGCGCTCGCCGCCGCCAGCACGCTCATCGGCTGTTATGAGACGGCTCCGCCCGAGCCCAGCTGCACGACCGAGTTCGCACCCGTCTGCGGTGACGACGGCGTCACATATCCGAACACCTGCGCGGCCGAGACGGCGGGCGTCGACATCGCCCACGACGGCCCGTGCCGCACCGGCAACGCCTGCGACGTCGATCGCGACTGCGACATCGGCGCGCTCTGTCAGGTGCCGCGCTGTGGCACGCCGCTGCCTCCGCCCGACTGCGCGCCCGACGGCGGCTGTCCGACGCCGCCGCGCTGCGAGCCGATGGCCGGCACCTGCGAGCTGTGCGCGTGCGCCGAGATCTACGCGCCGGTGTGCGGCCTCGACGGCATCACCTACGGCAACGAGTGCGAGGCCCGCTGCGCGCACGCCGACATCGTGAGCTCCGGCGTGTGTGGCGCCGAGTGCCGCTCGCTCGCCTGTCCGCCGATCTGGTGCGAGTACGGCTACGTCCTCGACGCCGACGGCTGCGGCACCTGCGAGTGCAACCCCGGGCCCATCTGCCCGCCGCTGTGCGATCTCTACTGCCCCTATGGCAACGTGATCAACGCCGCTGGCTGCGAGACCTGCGAGTGCAACCCCGAGCCGATCTGCCCGGATGTCCTCTGCGCCATCTACTGCGAATACGGCTACGCAACCGACGAGCGCGGCTGCTCGACCTGCACGTGCAATCCGCCGCCGGTCTGCGAGCCGGTCACGTGTGACCTCCACTGCGAGTTCGGCTTCGCGACCGACACGCGCGGCTGCGAGACGTGTACGTGCAATCCGCCGAGCGACCTGTGTGCGAGCGACAGCGAGTGCGGCAGCGGACGCTACTGCGACTTCTCGATGCCGACGTGCGCGGCGGACGCGTGCGCACCCGACGAGCCGTGCCCGCCGTCGATCTGCTACGGCAGCTGCCGGCCGCGCGTCGACTGCCCGGCGATCGCATGCGCGCTTGCATGCGAGTTCGGCTTCCGGCGCGGCGCGGATGGCTGCGAGATCTGCGCCTGCAACGAGCCGCCTCCGCCGCCCCCGCCGGTGCGTCTCTGCCTCGACTCGGCGAGCTGCACGCCGGGCGAATATTGTGATCACAGCGTGTGCTTCACCGCGCCGTGTCCGCCCGGCATGGCGTGCCCCGCGGTCTGCTACGGCGCGTGCTCGAGCGCAGTCGACGGCGGCGCACCGCGCTGAGGACAGCGCTCGGCAGCGATGCTGAGCGCGACACCTGCGCTTCTGAGCGCAAGACGAAACGCGGCGCGCGGGCTCATGGCTCGCGCGCCGTTTGCGTTCGTGAGCGACGCGGTGGCAACTCGAGTGGTCGGGTCTGCCGAAGAAAGTGGTCACTCGGGGCGCCGGCGTGGGCTCGAATCACGAGCAATCTCGAGCTCGTACGCATGGCGCGTTGTCTGCAATCCGCCTCCGTGGCGCCAGCGTATTGCAGGCGCGGCAGCCAAGCGCTGCGGAGGTCCACCATGCGTCACCGTCTCCTCGAAACCCGTCTCCTCGAAACCCGTCTCCTCGAAACCCGTCTGTGCGAATCCCGTGTCATGAACAACACTCTCCCGACGAACGCCAGTATCTCTCCGTTTGTCCATCTTTCAGCGATCGCGTGCCTTGCCCTGGTCGGCTGTGCCGGCTCACCTCTCGACGCGGAGAAGCCGCCGGCCGAAGAAGACGTGCCCGTCGACGGCGCGTTCGACTCGTTCCGCAGCCCGATCGATCACGGCGCGCTGATGTTCGGCCGCCCGGAGCGCAGCGAGCTCACCGCCGCGCAGGGCTTTCACGCGTGGACCTTCGAGCTCACCGGTCCGGCGTCGGTCACCGTGCTGACGCAGCGCGCGACGCCGCGCTCGCGTGAAGTCGACACGGTGCTCTACCTCTACCGTGAGAGCGCGACCGGCTGGGGCCGCGCGCTCACCAGCAACGATGACTCGATGGGCACGTTGTTCTCCGCCATCTCGCGCGACCTCACGGCCGGCCGCTATCGCGTGCTCGTGAAGGGCTATGTCCGCGCGACGCGCGGCGGGTTCGGCGTGCTCGCGGATTGTACGGGCGTCGGCTGCGCCGCGATCCCCGCGCCCGCTCCGGCGTGCCTCTTCGGCGACAACTTCGGCGCGCTCGGCGAGAGCCTGCGGCTGCTCAGCAACCCGAGCACGTACACGATGCCGGACATGCCGCCGGTCCAGGCCGCGCAGCTCGTGCGCGCGATGAACGTCTCCGGCCACCCCGAAGTGACCACCGCGGCGCAGGTGTTCCCGCTCGTCACCGACGGCGTCGTCGAGCGCATCGGCATCTACGATGGGCCAGGCGCGCGCGCGTTCACGGCCTGGCGCTTCGTGCTCGGTGACCACTACTTCGGCGCGATCTTCCCGGACGACCGCACCGAGCTCGTCGCGAAGATCGTCGACAACGCCAACACCGAGTGCAGCGTCGGCTTCGAGCTCTGCTTGGTTGGCGCGAGCTACCGCGCGTTCCGCGACGGCACGCTCCGCGTCGTCTCCAACCGCGTCCTCACCAGCGCGACGGGCCTCAGCGCCGCGCGTCAAGCGCAGCTCGTGCGCGCGGTGCAAGAGGCTTACAGCGAAGTGCGCACCGCCGCCGAGGCGATCGCGCGCGTCGACAGCAGCACCGTCAACGAGATCGTCCGCACCGACGCGGCGAGCGGCAAGACCTTCGTCGCGTACGAATACGGCGCGGGCGACAACTCCTACGGCGCCATCTTCGAGGGCAACTCGGCGACGCCCGCCGGCCGCATCAACGACGGCGATGTGTATGGCTGCAACGTATTCGGCCCGGCGCCGGCCCCTGCGCTCGCCGGTGGCGACTGCAGCCGCGCGGCGCAGTGCGCGGAAGAGCTGCGCTGCATCGGCGTCGATCCGGACGAGGAGATCGGCCGCTGCGTCTCCACCGCCGAGATCCCCGGCAACGAGGCGTCGTGCTCGGCCAGCGCCGCGTGTATGCCCGGCCTCGTGTGCAGCGGGGTCACCCGCGGTCCCGAGGGCATCTGCCGCCCAGCATGGATGCGCGGCACCTACCGCAGCGCCACGCAGGTCACGATTCCCGACGCGAGCACGACCGGCGCGTACAGCGGAGTGCGTGTGTACGGCATCGCCACCGTCGACACCGACGTCGAGGTCACCGCGCGCATCACCCACGCGCGCTCGACCGATCTGCGCATCACGCTGGTCAACGTCGCGGGCACCGAGCAGCTCGTCTACGACGGCGCCACCGCGACCCGCCCGCTGACCTCGCCGTTCGAGATCACGCAGGTGGTGTCAGGCTCCGGCGACGAGTCGGTCACCGGCGTGTGGAACCTGCGCGTCGTCGACAGCCGCCGCGGCACCACGGGCACGCTCGACAGCTGGTCGCTGACGGTCACCTCGCGCTGGGACTGAGTGGCCTGCCTTTCTCGAGCGGGCAGAGGAGGCGGACTGTCTCTTCGGCACTCTCGGAACCCACGAGTCGTGGGCGACGGTCGACGGTCAGACGACGAACCATTCCGTCAACGCCGGCTACGACTCGCTCTGTGGGGCCGACATCTTCTCCTGCGTGAGCGCGATGAGCTTCTGCCCGCCGTGACCGCGGCACGCGCCAGCGAGATCCGGGCTATCCTCGGTCACTTCACACGCACGGGGAGAGCAGCATGACGTCTTCACATCGGGTCGGAACACTCGGAATTGCGGCGCTCCTCGCCGCGTGGGCTGGCTGCGGGGGCGATGACGCGCCCGTGGCGATCGACGGCGGGCGGCGGGACCTCGGTGGATCGATGATGGACGGCGGCGACGTCGACGCTGCGGAGCCGCTCGATGGCGCGGATCCGGGCGATACGGGGGTCGCCTGCGTGCCGAGCGCCGCGAGCGAGACGCTCTGCGGCGACGCGACCGACGACGACTGCGACGGTCAGATCGACTGCGCCGACGCTGACTGCGCCAGTATGACGGGCTGCGCCGCGTGCGTGCCGACGGGCATGGTCGAGACGATCTGCGGGAACCTGGCCGACGACGACTGCGACCGCGCGGTCGACTGCTCCGACTCGGACTGCTCGGCGGATCCCGCGTGCATCGCGATGTGCGCGCCGAGCGAGTCGCCGGAGGCGAGTTGCGGCGACCGCACGGACAACGACTGCGACGGAAACGTCGACTGCGCCGACACCGACTGCGCGCGCGACCCCGGGTGCTCGACGGTGTGCCTCCCGACGGAGCGCACCGAGACGTCGTGCAGCGACATGCGCGACAACGACTGCGATGGCAGCACGGACTGCGCCGACCCGAACTGCGCCGCGACGGTCGGCTGCGGCGTTCTCTGCTTGCCCACCGCGATGACGGAGACGAACTGCGGCGATCTGCGCGACGACGACTGCGACGGCGCCATCGACTGCCGCGACCGGGACTGCGCGTTCGCGCGCATCTGCACCGTGGCGTGCACGCCGACGGGCGCGACCGAGACGGTCTGCAACGACCTGCGCGACGACGACTGCGACGGCGCCATCGACTGCGCGGACAGCGAGTGCGGACGGAGCCCGATCTGCCTCGGCATATGCGTCGCGACCGAAGACGTCGAGCTCTCGTGCGGCGACCGCACCGACAACGACTGCGACGGGGCCGTCGACTGCGCCGACTCCGACTGCGCTCGCACACGCTTCTGCACGATGGTCTGCTTCGCCACGGAGATCACCGAGACGTCCTGCGGCGACATGCGCGACAACGACTGCGACGGGGCCGTCGACTGCAGCGACTCCGACTGTGGCAGGAGCCCGGTGTGCACGGGCATGTGTGTCACCACGGAGCCGACCGAAGCAACGTGCGACGACCGCGTCGACAACGACTGCGACGGCACCGTCGACTGCGCCGATCCGAACTGCGCGAGGTCCCCAGTCTGCACGATCATCTGCATTCCCACGGAGCGCACGGAGACGAGCTGTGGAGACATGCGCGACAACGACTGCGACGGCCTGACCGACTGCGCCGACCGCGACTGCGCGCTGACCGCCGGCTGCAGCGTGGTGTGCGTACCGACCGAGCTCCGCGAAGCGAGCTGCGGGGACATGCGCGACAACGACTGCGACGGAGCGGTCGACTGCCGCGATCTCGACTGCATTTCGACGCCTGCTTGCGCGGTCGCCTGCGTGCCGACGCAGGTAATCGAGACGAGCTGCGGGGACGCGCTCGACAACGACTGCGACCGCGCCATCGACTGCGGCGACGCAGACTGCGCGCGCGCTCCCGGCTGCCTGTCCACGTGCGTGCCGTCCGAGCGCTTCGAGGTGACCTGCAGCGACCGCAGCGACAACGACTGCGACGGCGCGATCGACTGCGCGGATAGAGACTGCGTGCGAACGCCCGCGTGCACCGTCATCTGCCTCCCCACCGAAATGATCGAGACGAGCTGCAGTGATCGGCGGGACAACGACTGCGACGGCGCTGCAGACTGCGCGGATGCCGACTGCGCTCGCACGCTCGCGTGCACGTCGATCTGCGTCTCGACGGAGGACGTCGAGGTCAGCTGCGGCGACGGCGTCGACAACGACTGCGATGGCACGATCGACTGCCGAGACACCAACTGCGCGACGACTCCCGCGTGCGCGCTCGTCTGCATTCCGACGGAGCGGACCGAGACGAGCTGCGGCGATCTCCGCGACAACGACTGCGACCGCGCAATCGACTGCCGCGACTCGGACTGCGGCACCTCGCCGCTCTGCGCGGTGATGTGCACGCCGACGGAGGTCAACGAGACCAGCTGTGGAGACTTCCGCGACAACGACTGCGACGGAGCCGTCGACTGCGGCGACTCCGACTGCGCGCGGAGCCCAGCCTGCGCCGTGGTCTGCCTCCCGACCGAGCGCATCGAGCGCACCTGCGGCGACCTCCGTGACAACGACTGCAATGGCCTCGTCGACTGCGCCGATCCCAGCTGCGCGACGACCCGGGCCTGCCTGTAGCGCCGCGCTCTGCCCGACATCGCGAGGCAGGCCCGTTGGGGGCGCCTCGCGTGTCCGCTCCGTGGATCCTCGACGCGTGCTCCCCTCGCGCAGCGCCGCAGAGACCGTGTTCGCCCGCAGACAAGCTGTGGCTGCTCTCCCTGCGCGCGCTCGGACCCGTCGCGCGTTGCCTCGTCCGCGATCGCGAGCCCACACCCAGGTTGGGCGGTTGGGGCGTGACGATCGCGCTCACATTCGCGCCGCTGGGGCAGTTGTGGGGGCAGTCCCGCGAACCCGATCCCCAATATGCAAAAGGTGTCCATTTCTGGGCGCCTTCGTGGCCGATGGACGCGACTCGAACCCGATGGCGGGCGCGCTCGACAGCTGGTCGCTGACGGTCACCTCGCGCTGGGAGCAGCGCGCATCGCGGCGACCGTATCGGCCATGCGGTGCCAGTGCTCCCGCGCGCTCGAATGGCATACATCGATCCGCCTCGAGCTTCGCGGCACGACGTACTCGCAGCGCAGCGCGAGCTCGCACTGCGCATCGAACCAAGCGTCGACGAAAGCACGTGGCGACTCGTCGACGCGAGCGGCCTCGATGCCAACGCTGCGTGAGGCTGCCAACGTCAGCGTCGTGGTCGCGAAGAGGCCTACCGCGTTCCCCGTCTGCTCACCGCGCGCCGTGATACGCTGCGGCGATTCGCGATGAGGAATACCGTGCGTCTACTTCAGCTCATCGTTCTCGTGATGTCTCTCGCCACCGCGTGCGGAGCGAGCCAGTCGGCCGAGTCAGCGGGGACGTCGCCCGCGCAGCAAAGCGGTGGCGAGCCCTCCACGGGGGACGATTTCCAGGTCGCCGATTCCGACACCGCGGGGCAAGCGCATGGGGAGCACCCGTCGCAGATCGCGGCGACGAGAACCGAGGCGGCCATGCGTCTGTTCGTCGTCAACCGGGACACGGGACCGATCCCAGGCATCGTGATCAAGATGACGGCGCCGGACGGAACTGCCTACTATACGGGCCAGACTGATTCGCAAGGTTATGCGGAGGTGTTGGTGCCCGTCGGCCAGAGATACGCGATGGAGTATCTGAGCCTCGGCCGACAAAATACAACTGCGAACGTCGAGGTCCCCGCGGGGCCGAATCAAGACATCCGGTTGACCATGCGCTATCGACGCATTCGCGAGGCCGCGCCGGCTCCACCGTCGACAGCTCCACCAGCGCCGGGTCCGCAGGCGGCGACGCCCGAGGCCGCGCCAGAGCCGCCGGGGCTCGTGCTCGACGGCATCCTCTTCGCGACCGGCAGCGCCACACTCCAGGCGGAGTCGTTCGCGCGGCTCGATCGTGTGGTCGAGTACATGACGCACAGGACGAGCGCGCGCGTCCTCATCTCTGGCCACACCGACAACGTCGGCAATGCAGCGACGAACCAGAGGCTCTCGCAGACACGCGCAGATACGGTGCGCGAATACCTCGTCTCGCACGGCATCGACGGCAGTCGCGTCGAGGCCATCGGCTACGGCGGTCAGCGCCCGGCCGCGTCGAACGACACCGAAGAAGGCCAGCGCCAGAACCGGCGAATCGAGGCCGTCGAGCGATAGCGGCCTCGAGGGGTCTCGAGATGCTCGTTTGCAGTCTCAGTCACCGTCGCTGCCGCGCTCGTCCCGGAGTGCTGTGCGCACGTCGTCGAACGCTGGCACGGCGGCGAGCGCGAGCAGCACGAGGGCCAACGGAATCGTGGCGCTGAAGCCGATCGCGCGGAAGCCGAGCGCCCCCACCACGCCGCCTGAGAAGAAGGCCGCGAGCAGCATGATGAGCACCGTCAGGCGCTTGCGGTCGGCCATCACGCGCGGCTCACCAGCGATCTCGTGGCGGTTCACATAGACGTACTTGCCGAGCTCGATGCCGATGTCCGTCACGATGCCTGTGACGTGCGTCGTCCGGATCACCGCGTGCGAGATCTTCGTGATCACGGCGTTCTGTAGGCCCATCATGAAGCAGAGCAGGCTGACCGTCGCCGGTACGAAAAGGCCGTGTATCAGCTGCAGGCGCGCCCCAAGAAACCCGAACACCAGCAGCAGCGCCGCCTCGACCAGCAGTGGGAGGGCATAGGCGCTGCTCAGGCCACGGCGGCGCGCGTAGTTCACCATCACCGCGGTCGTGGCGGCCCCGAGCGTGAATGCGCAGAGCGCGCCCACGCCGGTCAGAAAGACCTCGGTCTTTCCGAGCACCAGGGCATCGGCCATCGACGAGACGATGCCCGTCATGTGCGAGGTGTACTGCGACACGGCGAGGAACGCGCCGGCATTGGTGGCGCCCGCGACGAAGGCCAGCCCCACGCCAAGGTGGGTATCTTCACGCCAGGTGCGAACCGTGCCGGTCAGACGCCGCGCGTAGTCGATCGGCATCGGATCGAACCATAGCCGTTCCGGCGACGCCCGACGCACACATCGTCCTAGTTGCGCTCCGAGGAAGGTGTCGACGCCGAGGCCGAGCAGGATTCCCGCGGGCATCGCGGAGCGCGATGCTGTTGCTGCACGGCTGGCTGATCGGAGTCTCTCCGCTGCCGTGAGCGCGCGCGGTCGTCACCGTCCGGCGGGCCCCGTTTTGATCCCGATCCCCGACCACACCTATGGCGGGCTCAGCTCGAGCGACAGCCCGAGGAAGCACTCTCCCCATAGTGCGAGCCATTCGTCGAATCCTAGCGGTGCGGCGTCGGTGCTCGCTGGGTCGTAGAGCGCGCGCGTTTCGGGGAAGTCGAGCTCGCCCGTGCGCCACATCCAGCCGGCTTGCTCGCCGCTCACGACGAGGACCGAGAAGTCGTTACCGCCGTTGCTCGCGAGGGTGAGGCACCCGTCAGGATCGCCGACGCGCTGCAGCGACATGACCTCGCGGGAGAAGACGCTTCCGGCGGCACGCGCGGCGGTGACGGCCGCACGGATCGCATCGCCGTCGGCGCTCCTGTACGGGAAAGGGCGTGCCGGAAGAGCACGGTCCGAGAGGTCGCGTGCGATCTCGTCGAGCGAGAAGAGCCACGACGCTCCCTCATAGACGAGGCCATCGGCGACCTCGCGGACAAAACGCCGGTACGTTGGCGGGAGCGCGATCCCGAATCGCGCCTCGAACGCGGACGCACGCTCGGAAGATGCCGGAGCGCGCGGGGCGAGACCGGGAGTGCGGGCGAGCGCTGCGCGGAGATTCGCTCGGTCCATCGAGAACACACTAGCAGGCGGCGGCTGCCTATTCTTCGCGAGCTGACCAGCGCCGCCAGGGTAGCGCCGCCGACCCGTCAGGATCAGACACCATGAGGTCAAAGGTAGCGCCAAACCTCATTCGCGCTCAGCCGATGGCCCAAACGGCCGACGACGCCGAGCGCGCGCGCATCGAGCGCAACATTAGAAGCTCGAAGCGCATGAACGGGACCCTCTGTGCCAACGTCAGGTCGACGCCGATGCGCGAGGTCATGGCGTTCTCCTTGACCACATAAGCGCGAGCCCACGCGTCGATTACACAGTTTGACGAAGAAGACTAGATTCGCGTGTCGTAGCTGCGCCGCGCGATCGGACAGTGCACCAAGGTGAACGTGTCGTCGCGCGCGAGACCCGCGCGCACGGCGTCGCCGAGGGCTTGCGCGTCTTCTGCGACGACACCGTAACCGCCGAGCGCGCGCGCGACGTCGGCATAGCGCGTGCGCCCGCTGTCGACCGCGAGGTTGGCGAAGCCGTCCTTGCGCTGTTTGAGCTCGATGAGCGCGAGAGAGGCGTCGTCGACGACGACGATCACGATGGCGGTGCCGAGATCACGTGCCGTAGCGAGCTCGCCAAGCGTCATATCGAGGCCGCCGTCACCCACCACCGCGACGACGGCGCGGGTTGGCTCAGCGAGCTTTCGCCCGATGGCGAGCGGCAGCGCGCAGCCCATCGTGCAAAGTCCAGAGCTCTGCAACATCAAGTGTGCAGAATGGCAAGCATATGCCTGGGAGAGCGCGATTCTATGGGCGCCCGTGTCGACGGTGATCACAGCGTCGCTCGGCACCGCCGCGCGCAAGGCGTGAGCGATCGCGAGCGGGCCAAAGACGTCAGTTTCGGCTGCGAAGGCGGCAGTCAGCGCAGCGCGCACCTTTGCGGGGCGCCGGTCTGCCCACACCGCTCCACGGGTCGGCGTGGTGATCGCGCGTAAGTGCGCGCGCAAGTCGCCGATCAACGTCTCAGTCGTCGTGTACATCCCGTGCGTGGGCAGCACACTGGCTAGCTCGAGGACGGCCGCATCCGGCTCAAACGGTCTGCGCCAGCCGATGCGCATCTCGATGGGATCGTAGCCCGCGAGCACCACCACATCGGCCGCGCGGACCAGCGGGAGCAGGAGCGCATCGGCGACGGGCGAGAGGCCCGCAGCGCCGAGCGACGAGGCGGAGCGCTCGTCGACGAGCCCCTTGCCTTTGTACGTCGTGATGATCGGCGCGCCGGTCGCATCGACGAGTGCCCGCAGAACCTCCGCCGCGT
>Ga0209181_10003039_pt1 | contig 26551 bp, 22 predicted proteins | sample MAT05_FD_187208 | JGI IMG/M metagenome (GOLD analysis project Ga0209181, IMG submission 187208) | Freshwater microbial communities from Lake Fryxell liftoff mats and glacier meltwater in Antarctica - MAT-05 (SPAdes) (version 2) | ecosystem: Environmental > Aquatic > Freshwater > Ice > Liftoff...
TGAGGGTAAGTGCCAATGAGAATAGGAGGAAGAACCCCGCCCACAGGACGAAAGGAATCGCTTGACGAAACAAGTGCAGTGCTCTTTTCATCAGGTTTCCTAAACTGATTGGTGTGCGCCCTAACGCCGTGCTAACTGGCCTGCGGCCAGCATTGGTCGGTTTGAATGAAACATGTCCCCGCAGGTCCGGTTGAGCACACAGTTGGGCACCGCGATGCACTTAGCCACGCGGCCTAACGCCCTAGAACAGACGCCCGAGAATGATGACACCAAGAGCTGCCAAGATTGACCAGAATGCAATGAAGAGGACTCGCTCGCCGCGGCTGAAGGACTTAGGAACCTCGACATTAAGGAAGAGTGCCGCGATTGCCCATATCGGTGCAATCGCAAGGTCGCACCACCAGCAACCTTGCTTTGGCTTGGGGCCTTCATTGTCATCCGCCACCTGAACTCATCCGCCGCCGTAAGGTGCCCATTCCGAGAGTAGCTAGCAAACCCACTTCTCCGCCGCAATGCAGAAGTCGGCGTGGTGCCCAACGCAGAGTTAAGCCGATGCCGGCGCGCAGAGATCGGGTTGAACGAAGCATGTCACCGGCGATCGGCTTGAACGACCTGTTGGGCAAGCCAACCTGTTACCAAAGAGCGTTGCCGTGCAGCAGCTGACCATGAGCGCTCGCCTATCTGCCACGTCCATGGTTTGTGCTGGGAAGCGACCACTGATTTGGTTGGACATGCGCCTCGCCTCCTTGCCTGAAACCGCGAACCGACCCGATGCCGAAACCTTAGGCCCGACAAGCCTGCTTCGCAAGCGCGACCCACGGCCCATGAAGCAGTCGCCGCGGAGTGCGGCCCGAGGCGATCGGTACGCGGAACACCTGGAACCCACAACCCACGCTCGCGAACCGATCCATACTGCATAGGCTTGCCGAAACACAGCGATGGATGCTCTTCAAGGTTGAGGCCCAACGCCTGAGTTAAGCCGACTTGCGAAGCAAGTTCGGCTTGAATGAATTGTTAGGGCGCATCCGTCGGCGTCCCATAGAACGAAAAATTGATGCTGCAACCCAACTCACCGGCTAACTGGATAATAGCCGCAGGAAGCCGGTAGGAGGGCCACGGGCGATCCTCAGTAGCCATGTCATACAAGCCGAAATCGATCGTGGTCGCAGAGAACCCAAGGCTCTTGATGAGGATAATGTCGTCCCTATGCTTGCGGATGAACTTGGCCGCCTGAGTTGCCTGAGCAGGCAAGCCCTCAGCGCCAGACAGCTCGATGTTGAAGCCAGACGTCTTTACAGGGCCGCGGCTTTTAGGAACGCTGGGTTCGCCTTTCCAGAAGACGCGGACTGGCTGGATGAATGAAGCTGCAAGGAACTTGCGGACCTTGGCTGTTGAACCTGAGACTCTCAGTATGCATGACGGCATCTATGCGCCCTAACGCCTACTCGACCCCGGAACGGGGTCCCTAATGTGGAGCATATTGAATAAGGGGGCGATATTGGTCAAGCCACTTTCTCGAACTAATCATGGGGTTGTTGCTATCGAGGTTCACGAATCCGACGCCTAATCTGGTCCATGGCAGTTCGTTCAGCTTGGCGCGGGTCGCGCCAGAGCGCAGTACGTCCGCTCGTAGACCGGGACGGGCACCGAAACATGCCCGACCAGGAACCGCACGGACCGGGCACGAACCGACAAGTACCGGGACAGGCACATACACGGACCGGGCCACATGATCCGATGTGCCTCGGGGTAAGGATCGTGTGCGGCGTGCAGTCGGCCACGACGCGCTCGAGCGCCTTGGCATGGTTGCCGGCGCTCTTCGGTGTGCTCCAGACGCTCGTAATGCAGAACTCGCCGCATCGACACTCGTCATCGAGATCCGACCTGCGCAGTCGCCACTGCCGGCAGTGGACCGTTCGATGGACGGATTGGGCGTCAGGCTTGCAATGCCCGCAGCAGTTTCGGGTGTTTGACTGCCACCTTCCACAGCGTGCGAGCGGCACCGGTGGGCTCCCTGCGACCCTGCTCTGAGTGTTGCCGCGTCCATGGCGACACGCCGGGCAGTTGTGCGAGCTCTTGCTGCGATAGGCCGACACTGGCTCGTGCCTCGGCAGCGGCAGGCAGCTTGACCTTCGAGACACGCGCGGCTTGGCCGCGCCGCATCTGCTTGACCGACGCCGACAGATCAGCTTGGAACTCCTGCAATTCAGATCGCAGCTTCGACTGCTTTCCTCAGCTGTGGGAGGAACACCACGGGCAAACTGTCGAACTTCGCCTTTACGCCACCGCTCAAGCCACCGCCGTCAACGACGCCAGATCCGCCACGGGCGGCGGCCGCGCGCAAACCCAATCCGCCAATCGGCTACAGCCTCTAACCCCTCACCCGCTCCATCACCTGCTCCCGCGTAAGCGCCTCCGCCTCCGTCGCGCGGCGCGCGCGGTGCTCGAACGTGCCGGCCGCGACCCCGCGTTCGGATACCACGATGCGGTGCGGGATGCCGATCAGCTCGATGTCGGCGAACATCACGCCGGGGCGCAGGCCGCGGTCGTCGAGCACGGTGTCGATGCCGGCGCTGGTGAGATCGCGGTACAGCGCTTCGACTGCCTCGACGACCTTCGGATCGTTCTTCGGATTGATCACGCACAGCGCGACCTTCCACGGCGCCATCGTGTCCGGCCAGATGATGCCGGCCTCGTCGTGGTTCTGTTCGATGGCGGCGGCCACGATGCGGCTGACGCCGATGCCGTAGCAGCCCATGTACATCACCGACGCCTTGCCAGCGGCATCCAGCACCGTCGCGTTCATCGCCTGCGCATACTGCTGGCCGAGCTGGAACACGTGGCCGACTTCGATGCCGCGTGCGATCGACAGGGTGCCGTGGCCGTCGGGCGACAGATCGCCTTCGACCACGTTGCGGATGTCGGCTACCAGGTCGGGTTCGGCGCAATCGCGGCCGAAGTTGACGCCTTTGAGATGGAAGCCTTGGCGATTGGCGCCGCACACGAAGTCGGCCAGTGCCGCCACGCTGCGGTCGGCGATGACGGTGATCTTGCCGACCGGCGCGACCGGGCCGATGAAGCCGGGCACGCAACCGAGGTGGGCTGCGATCTCGGCCTCGGTGGCCAGCCGGTAATCGCCCAGACCTTGGATTTTCTGCAGCTTGATCTCGCTGACCATGTGATCGCCGCGCACCAGTGCCAGCACGAAACCCTGCTCGCCCATCACCGCATAGGCCTTGACCGTGCTCGACAGGGGCGCGCCGAGCAGGGCTGCGACTTCCTCGCAGGTGGTCTGGGTCGGCGTGGCAACCGATTCCATCGCGGCCGTTGCAGGCGGGCGTGCGGCAGCGCTCACCAGCGCCTCGGCCTTCTCGATGTTCGCCGCATAGTCCGATCCATTCGAGAACGCGATCGCATCCTCGCCGGACTCGGCCAGCACGTGGAACTCCTGGCTGGCGTTGCCGCCGATCGCGCCCGAATCGGCCTGCACCGCGCGGAATGAAAGACCCAGGCGGGTGAAGATGCGGGTGTAGGTGTCGAACATGTTCTGGTATTCGCGCGCCAGGCAGTCGCTGTCGAGATGGAAGGAATAGGCGTCTTTCATCAGGAACTCGCGCGCGCGCATCACGCCGAAGCGCGGCCGGATCTCGTCGCGGAACTTGGTCTGGATCTGGTAGAAATTCAGCGGCAACTGCTTGTAGCTGCGCAGCTCGTTGCGTGCGAAGTCGGTGACCACTTCCTCGTGGGTCGGGCCGTAGCAGAACTCGGCGTCCTTGCGGTCGCGCAGCTTGAGCAACTGGCCGCCGAACTTCTGCCAGCGCCCGGTTTCTTCCCACAGCTCGCGCGACTGGATCGAGGGCATCGACAGCTCCAGCGCGCCGGCGCGATCCATCTCCTCGCGCACGATGGCCTCGACCTTGCGCAGCACGCGCAGCCCGAGCGGGCTCCAGGTGTAGATGCCGGCCGCATGCTTGCGGATCATGCCCGCGCGCAGCATCAGCTTCTGGCTGATCACATCGGCGTCGGCGGGGACTTCCTTGACCGTGGCAAGGTGGAACTTCGACAGGCGCATGGCGGCTCGCGGGCGTGCAAAGGGCTGCGAGTGTAGCCGCCGGCCGCAGTGCGGGCCAACGCGGCATGAACGCCGGGGATCGGTTCGCCGCCGCACGCACCGCCACTGCTGTAGCCTTGCGCCATGGCCGCGGTGGTTTCCCCCAATGTCCCAGCTCAGCTGCAGGTCGAAGGCGACGGCGCACGCCTGCGAATGCAGGGCGCATGGACGCTGGCCCACCTCGATGGGCTGATCGCAGGCGCCGATCGAATGCGCGTGGCCAGCGGGCCGCTCGCGATCGACGCCAGCGAAGTTGCCGAGCTCGATACCGCCGGGGTGCTGCTGCTGCTGCGCACCCTGCGCGCGAGCGGCCAGCCGCTTCAGGCGCATACGATCACCGGGCTGGGCGAGGCCGACACCGCGCTGCTGCAGCTGCTGGCCTCGCGACTTGAACCGCAGCGCCCGCAACGCGAGCGCCACTTCCAGTTTCGACTGTTGCTGTCGCGCATCGGTACTGCAGTGGTGCGCTTTCTTGCCACCGGGCGCGAGTTTCTCGGCTTCGTAGGGCTGGTGATCGCCACCCTCGGCCAGTTGCTGATCCGCCGCCGTCGCCTGCGCTGGACCAGCACGGTCTTTCACATGGAGCAGGTCGGCCTCGACGCGGTGCCGATCGTTGCCTTGCTGACGTTCCTGGTCGGCGCGGTGGTGGCCTTCGTCGGCGCCACGGCACTGCGCGACTTCGGCGCCGAGGTATTCACCGTCGAGCTGGTAGCGATCTCTTTCCTGCGTGAATTCGGCGTGCTGCTGACCGCGATCCTGCTGGCCGGGCGCTCGGGAAGCGCGTTCACCGCGCAGATCGGCTCGATGAAAAGCCGCGAGGAGCTGGATGCGATCCAGGTGCTCGGTCTGGATGCGATCGAGCTGCTGGTGATCCCGCGCCTTCTCGCCTTGCTGGTCATGCTGCCGCTGCTGGCGTTCATCGCCACCATCATGGGCATCCTCGGCGGCGGGCTGGTCGGCATCCTCGCGCTCGACATCACGCCGGGCATGTTCATCTCCCGCTTGCAGGAGATGACCGATATCAGCCACTTCTGGGTCGGCATGTCGAAGGCCCCGATATTCGCGTTCCTGATCGCGGTGGTCGGCTGCATGGAGGGCTTCAAGGTCGAGGGCAGCGCCGAATCGGTCGGGTTCCATACCACTGCCTCGGTGGTGCAGTCGATCTTTCTGGTCATCGTGGTCGATGCGATGTTTGCGATGTTCTTCATGCAGCTCGACATATGAGCGCGGCCAGCGAGCCCATCATCGAAGTCGAGGGCCTGCGCAACGTGTTCGGCAAGCAGGTCGTGCACAGCGATCTGGACCTGACCGTGATGCGGGGCGAGGTGCTCGGCGTGGTCGGCGGCTCGGGCACGGGCAAGAGCGTGCTGATGCGCGCGATCCTGGGGCTCAAGCGCCCCGACGGCGGACGCATCCGCATGTTCGGCCAGGACACGACCTATCTCGACGCCGATGCGCGCAAGCCCTTCGAGCGCCGCATCGGGCTGTTGTTCCAGGATGGCGCCCTGTTCTCGTCGCTGACCGTGGCCGAGAACGTGAAGGTGCCGCTGCAGGAGTACTACAACCTGCCGACCGACTTTCTCGACGAACTGGCATTGCTGAAGATCCGCATGACCGGCCTGCCGGCCAATGCCGCGCACAAGTATCCCGCGCAGCTGTCCGGCGGCATGCGCAAGCGCGCAGGCCTTGCCCGCGCACTCGCGCTGGACCCCGAGATCCTGTTTCTCGATGAGCCCACCTCGGGCCTCGACGCGATCGGCGCGGCTGCATTCGATGATCTGATCCGCACCTTGGCCAACGCGCTGGGCCTTACCGTATTCCTGGTCACCCACGACATGGACAGCCTGTACAGCCTGTGCGACCGCATCGCGGTGCTGGCCGACGGCAAGGTGGTGGTGGTCGACAGCGTCGAGGTTGTCGAGCGCAATCCGCATCCGTGGATCCGCGAATGCTTTCAGGGCCCGCGCGGTCGCAGCGCCATGCAACAGCACGACCGCAATCAGGTCGCTCAACCCAAACTTTCCGGAGCCTGACCCATGGAGACCCGCGCGAGCCACGTGGTCATCGGCGCATTCACCCTCGGCATTCTGGTGGCCGCCTTCCTGTTCGTGTTGTGGATCGGCAAGCTGGAGCTCGATCGCGAATGGGACTGGTACGACATCGTGTTCAACGAAGCCGTCACCGGCCTGTCGGTCGGCGGCGCGGTGCAGTACAACGGCATCCAGATCGGCGAGGTGCGCCGATTGTCGCTGGGCGTGGCCAATCCCAGCCAGGTGCTGGCCCGCGTGCGCATCAATGGCGGCACGCCGGTCAAGGTCGACACCAAGGCCAAGCTCACCCTCACCGGCTTGACCGGCGTGGCGGTGATCCAGCTCAGCGGCGGTACGTCAGACGCCGCGATGCTGGCCGATCACAGCGGCGATCGCATCCCGCAGATCATCGCCGATGAAAGCGCGCTGCAGAAGCTGCTCGCCTCCAGCGAGGACATCGTGACCAGCGTCAACGATCTGCTGTTCAAACTCAAGGTGCTGCTCAATCAGGACAACATCGACAAGGTCGCCAGCACCCTCGACAACATCGAAACCATCACCTCGGCGACCGCCCTGCACGCCGACGAGATCGGCAGCGCGATCACCGATATCGCCGCAGCCGGCAAGGCGCTGCGCACCACACTCGCGCGCGCCGAGCAGATGCTGGTCAAGATCGAAGCCCTGGCCGAGACCGGCAACCGCATGCTCGACGGCGAAGGTCGCGAACTGCTGTTGGCCGCGCGCGCTTCGCTGGACTCCGCGCGGCGCTTCACCGATTCAGCGCAAGGGGTGGTGGCCGACAATTCCGAGGCGATCAACAGCTTCACCAGCCAGGGCATGGCCCAGATGGGGCCGGCGATCGCCGACCTGCGCCTGGCCCTGCGCAACCTGCAGCGCCTGAGCGATCAGATCGACAGCGATCCATCCGTGCTCCTGCACGGCCCGGAAAAGATCAAGGAGTACGACGTACGATGAATGCCATGCGCAGCGCGATCGCAATGTGCCTCGGTCTCGGACTCGCCGGATGCTCGCTGCTCAGCGACACCCGTGGCGAGCAATCGATATGGGGTCTGGCAGCCGCCACCCCGACGGCCGGCACCACGCCCGTCGTCTGGCAGCTGGTGATCGACGAGCCCGCCGCGGCAGCTGCGCTGGCCGGCAACCGCATTGCGCTGACGCCCGGCGATGGATCCTGGGGCGTGATGCGCGGCGCGCGCTGGGACGACAGCGCGCCGCGTCTGGTGCAGACCCTGCTGCTGCGCGCCTTCGAGGATTCCAAGCGCATCGTCGGCGTGGGCCGTGGCGGCGCGAGTGTGCGCGGCGACTATCTGCTGTTGACCGAGTTGCGTGGCTTTCATGTCGAGCGCGGCGGGGCGGACACCGCGAAAGTGTCGATCGGCGCCAAGCTGGTGCACTTCAAGTCGAACCAGGTACTGGCAGCGCAGGTGTTCGACGCCAGTGCGGCGATCGACGCAAGCGGAATTGCGGCAGTGGTCGCGGCGTTCCAGTCCGCGACCAATCAGACGCTCCCGCAGATCGTCGATTGGACGCTGGATGCCGGCGAGGCAGCGCAGCGGGCCGCAGCTACTGAGTCCGGGGGCTGAGGGCTCGTCCCGGCAGCCACAGTCTGCAGTCCATCGACGCGCAGTTTCCGTTTGCGCTACTCCGTGGCGAGCCTCACGATGCGCCGGAACGTCAAGTTGATGCGCAGACCCACCAGCTTGGCCGTGCGCGGCAGGGCGTGCTGCCAGTTGGCCTGGGTGTCGCCGCGCATGACCAGCAGACTGCCGTGATGCAGGGCCAACTCGCAACGTGCGTGGCCGTCGCGGCGACGCATCACGAAGCGCCGGGTCGCGCCCAGCGACAGCGAGGCGATCACCGCCTGCGTACCGAGCTCGAGCTCATCATCGGCGTGCCAGCCCATGCAGTCGCGGCCGTCGGCATAGCGATTTGCCAGTACGCTGTTGAAGGATTCGCCGGCAACTGCGGCGACCTTTGTGCGTATCGGGTCCAGCACGGCCGGCCACGGGCGCGGATCGAAACGCACGCGCGAATAGGTGTATGCGGCCCCCGGATCGCCGATCCAGCAGCTCAGACGCGGCGCCGGCAGCTCGCGGCCGAAGATGCGCACGTGATGGCGCTCCCATGCAATGCCGGCATCGATCGCCGCCAGCGCTGCGTCCGCGGCCTCGGGCCCGAGAAACCGCGGCACCCACAGCAGCTCGCCGCCATCGAGCACGACCCGTTCGGCATCGGCTTCAATCATCAACGGGCACCAGCAGGCCACGCTGCAGCAGATCGTCGATGAACGCCTGCACGTCGCTGCTTGCCACCGCTGGCTCGACTGCGAACCCGGCGACGATGGCATCGATGATCGCATCGTTGCGATCGCCGTCGATAAGGCAGCGCACGATTCGGGTACCCACTGGATTGAGCTCGAAGTACGCGCCGCTGGCGCTGTCGAGCAGCACCGCGTGGGCCAGCGTGGTCTGGGCCAGCACCCCATCGCGCAGGCGCACGCGCGCACTCATGTCAGCGCTGCCAGGGCTGCGCGGGATGCGCATCCTGCAGCGGTGCGAAATCGCGCAACGCTGCGGCGTCTTCGCCCACCGGGTGCGCGTCGAGTTCGACCCACGCGTGCGCTTGCACCACACCGTGCGCGCGGCGGACGCCGAGCCGCAGGCGCGCCGGCATCGCCTCGGCGCGCAGCAGGCGCACGCTGGCAACAGCGCGCGCGAAGCAACGGGTGCCGGGAATCCATGCGCCGATGCGCTGCACGTCGCGCAGCACTGCATGCGCGCGCGCCGGCATCGCGGCCGCGACCACCCCGGCAGGCGCGTCCATCAGCGCGCGCAGTTGCGGACCTCGCCAGCGCTGCAATGTAAGGCGCGTGTGCAGCACGACCCAGCCGGTGCGCAACAGTTGCCGGCTCATGCGCTGGTCTGCAGCTGCGCGAACGCCGCATGCGCGGCCGCATCGGGATCATCTGCGCAGTCGGCCACCTGCAGCGCGTAGACCGGAATGTCGCGCGCGATTGCCGCGCAATGCGCCAGATGGGCCTGATGCACGGTCGGCGAGAAGGTGCGCGCTCCGGCGGTGCGTTCGAGCAGTGCGCGCATCGCGGCGCGCGTATCCAGCTGCGTGCAGCTGCCTTGCGCTGCGCGCGACAGCAGCGCGATCGCGCGCAATGGCAGCGCGCCCGCATGCGCCGGCCACCACATCGAAGGATCGAGCTTGAGCTGCGGGAACGCCGGCCACGCGCTCGCGTTGGCGTCGAGCGGAAGGATGTCGTCTGCAATCCGTCGCGCGCTGTCGGCACGATCGAGCGCACGCGCGAAGGTCGACTTGCCGGCTCCGGACGCGCCCATCACCGCCAGCGCCCCGCCGCGCCAGCACACAGCGCTCGCGTGCAGGCAGAACACCGCGCGTTCGGACAGCGCCGCGACCAGCCCGATGCCGAAACCGAACTCGATCGCCGTGCGTGGATCGAGCGGCACCCGCGGCAGCCACACGCGGGTACCGTCATGCGACCACGCCAGCGCGCCCTGCGCGGCGTCGAGCATGCTGTGCCGCGGATAGCGCAGCAGCACGAAATCGCGCTCGGCGTCGGCGATCCAGCCGCGTCCTGGTTGCTTGCTGGCCGGTTCTGCCATTGCGGGCAGCGGCAGCGAGTCCATTCGCATGGCCTCGCAGCCCGCCAGTTCGCGATCGGATGCGGCCGTGCAAGGTCCCGCAGGGATCCGGCAGATCAGCGGTCCCGCATCGAACTGAAGATGGATGCTCGCTGCGGCCATCGCGGGCGCCGCGCCGCTGCGTGCGCGTGGCAGCGTCGCTGCGCTCAGGGGCAGCCGGGGCACTTGAAAGTGGTCGCACCGCCGGAGTCGCCGGCACCCGGCGAGGCACCCAGCGTGAGCTCGCGCAGATCGCCCAGGCAGGTCAGGCGCGGCGCTTCGTAGGGTAGGCGCGGAGCCGATTCCGGAGCGCCGCCAGATGGGCTGGAAAGCACGCTGGTCATGGCATCGATCCTAACACAGGGGCTCCGCGCGAGAGGCCGCGGAGCCACAGTTCAACACTTGTTGCAAGCCACAGCAGCACGTCGTGCGCGTCGGTCGGAGCCGCGCTGTCGATGGCGGCATGCACGCTGTCGGCGTCGAGCCATTGCGGCCACTGCGCATCGGCCGCGAACAGCAGGCTGCGCACGCGCGCCGCCTCGGCGCTGCGCATGCCGAGACGGAATAGCGGCGTCAGGCTGCCGGCCTTCGGCCGCAGCCGGACCGCGTCGGGCAGCAGGCCGCGCAGCATGTAGCGGGTCAGTGCCTTCGGCGTGCCGCCGCTGCTCCAGACATCGATCGGGATCGACAGCGCGAGGTCGATCACCCGCTCATCGCGATACGGGTGGGCGATGAGAAGCCCGGCGGCATCGGAAAAGCCGGTGTCCTGTGCGGCATGCCCGGCCGCGTCGAGGCCGAGCAGGCACATGCTGCGTGCAGGATCGACGCTGCTTGCCGCGGATTCGGGCCATGCCGGATTCGCGCCGAGCGCGATCCGCGCGGCAGGCCCGAGCCATCCCGGTGGCGCGTCGAGCGGGTTGCCGCGCACTGCAAGGCGCAGCGCCGCGCGCACGCCCGGTTCGCGCCACGGCATGCCGCTGCGCAGTCGCAGGCGCAACTCGCGCAATGCCGTGAGCGGCCGCCGCTGGACCAGCGCGCCGAGCAGCCAGGCGCGCGCGCCCGGATAAACGTGATCGCCGAAGTCGCCGGACAACAGCACGTCGATGCCGGCCTGCTTCGCGGCACGCCACTGCGCCTGCTTGAGCAGGCGATAGGGATTGGCCAATGGCGTGTCCGGATGCAACGGCCAGTCGGCAACACCGGACAGCGGCCACGCGCGCTCGCCATTGATGCCGATCTGCCGCATGCGGCACGCCGTTGCCGTGGCGTTGATCCATTCACTCTCGTCGGCGGCGGCAAGGCCCGGCAAGCGCCAGCTGACCGCCAATGGTGCAGCGCTGATGCCCGGCGCTGCGGCCATTGCCGCCAATGCGGCCGAATCGATGCCGCCACTGAGGGAGATGCCCGGCATCGACCCGCGCGCCAGCGCATCGCGGGTCGCATCGGCAAGCACGCTGCGCCACGCCTGCGCATAGGCATCCAGTGTCGGCAGCCTCAGCAGGCGTTGGCCCAGGCGCAGATCGATGATCCGACGCTGCACGCCCTGTGCTGCGATGCGCAGCACACAGCCCGCCGGCACCTCGTCGACACCCTGCAGATAGGCCACACCGGGCGGCGGCGCGCGCAGGGCCGCGAATGCCGCCATTGCAACCGGCTCCGGCGTATAGCCAAGCTGGGCGGCGTCGAGCACCGCAAGTTCGCTGCTGGCCGCCCACAGACGCTCGCCGCTGCGGCGGTAGAACAGCGGTCGCATGCCGGTGGGATCGCGCGCCAGATGCACCTGCGCCGCCCGCTCGTCGATCACCAGCAGGGCATAACCGCCACGCAGCGCGGTCAGACACTCAGCACCCGACCAGCGCCACAGCACGCGCACGATTTCCGCAGCGCCGGCATCAGGCGCGAGTCCTGCGCCGGCGGCCAGTTCGCGCGCATTGCGCAGCCAGCCGTCGAACACCACGGTGGTGCCGTCGGCCGAGACCAGCGCGGCGACGCCCTGCTCGCGCGCCAGCAAGGCCCCGCACCATGCCGACCATGTCTCGCCATGCCGGCTTTGCTCGCCGGCGTGCACGCGCGCGCGCAGGCGGAGCGCAGCACGTGTCAGTGCGGTATCGCGGTCGTCGCGCGCGCAGCCAGTGGCCAGCGCAAGGACCGCCATCAGCGCAGCGGCATCGCCGGATCGCCCAGCAGTGCAGTTCCGATGATCACATCGCGACGTGCCGGCTGGCCGATCGCCAGCTCGCGCTTGGCCGCCACCACCGCGTCACCCAGCAATGCGCCGCTGACCAGCCGCGGCAATAGCGCGGCCGACAGCGCCTGATGCGATGCCACCGTGGTCAAGGCAGTGGCGCCGAATGCCGCGGCCGCACCGCGGTCGCCGGCCAGCAGCAGGCTGTGCCCAAGGGTGTTCGCCGCAGGCGCTACGAAATAGCTGCTCCAGCAACCGAACTGCAGCACGACCGACGGCTTGCCTGCATTGCCGAGCGCACGCGCATCGGCGGCGCTGAAGATCGGATCGAAGGTCCACTGCGAAGGCGCCGAGTGGCCGATGAAGCTGACCAGCGCCGGGCCGCGATCGAAGGCCGCCAGCAGCGTGGTGCGTGCAGCGGCAGCACCCAGCACGTCGACATAGGCGCGTTCGACGCTCCAGGTGCCGGGCAGCGCCAGCGCGAGTTCGTCGCTGATCGACTGGAACGAGGTGCTCGCGTCGACGCCGCCGGCGACCAGCAGCGCGCTGCGTTCAGCGCCGCCGGCGTAGGCGAGGATCTTGCCGATCGCGCTGTCGAGCTCGGCACTGCTGCGCGCGGGCAGGCGGCCGATCGCGAGCTCCGGCACGCCATCGTCATCCAGATCGCCGAACAGCGCATCGGCCGGTGCGAATCGCACCACCTCGTTGATCGCCGCGTACAGGGTCGGCACGAAGCTGATCGAGCCCAAACCGAGATAGTCGTTGTAGTCGTAGGTATCGCCACCGGCGAGCAGTACGTAGCGGGTGCTGCGCGTTGCCGCGACCACCCGCAGGTAGCGCGCGATCGCTTCGGCCTGCGGCACCGAGTCGCCGAACTGGCGATAGATCTGCGCGACATCGACCACTGCAGTGCTCAGGCCCTGCGCCTGTCTGGCCGCGAGCAGCGGTGCCAAGGACGCGTGGAACGCCGCTGGCGCGATGACCAGATAGCGCGCCGGCCCGGACACGATGTCGAGAACTGGTTCCAGCGCCTCGATGCGCGGCCGCGCAAGCGCACTGCGGCTGGCGATGGCCCATGCAGCGGGTGCGGCATCGGCATCCAGTGCGACATAGGCATCGAATCCCGCAGCGCCGGCGACCACCCGCACATCGTCGACGATGCTCCACACGCGACCGTTGCGGCGCCATGCCACTGCCTCGGCGTGCGGCAGGTTGCGTACCGCGAAGCTCGCCATGCCGCTGGATGCCGGTGCCGACTCGAAGCCCGAGGAGAACAGCGCATCGGCGGCGGCCGATGGTGGCGGCAGTTGCCCGGCCACCGCATTGGCCGGCACCGGCGCGAGCTGCAGCGCTGGCGCCGACCAGCGCCCGGCTTGCGCCTGCGGCAAGCGCGGATAGGACAGCGTCGCTGCATCGACATTGACCACGTCGAAATCGAAACCGGTCGCACCGGTCGCTTCGATGCGCAGCGTGCGCGTGCCATCGGTTACCGCAGCACGCAGCAACGTATCGAGACCGAACTCGACCAGACCATCGGCGCCCAGGCGCGCAACCGCCGCGCCGTCGAGGCTCAGGTCCACTTCGTGATCGTTTGCAGCCCCTGGCCAGTCGGTGCCGCCGATCAGTGCGACCTGCAGCCGCGCTGCGACCTGCGGCAACTGCGCGGCAGCGTCCACCGCGAGCGCTACATCGACAGCGGCCGGAGTGCCGGCGAAAGCGAGCAGGCGATCGGCGTACCAGGGATCGGCACCGGGCGCTGCGAAGCTGTATTGCCGCTGTGGCGCGTAGCGCACCTGATGCATCGACCATGCAGCGCGCGCAGCGCCGGCACGGCGCGTATCGATCGCGACCTCGCGCACTTGCGCGGCGTTGCGCTCGAGCAGGAACGGCGTGTCGTCGCTGTACAGCGAGGGCGACGGCTCGGCGAAGAACTCGATCGCACTGCCCGCCCCGAACAGCGCCGGGCCACTGACCATCCGCTGGACCGGTTCACCCAGCGCACTGACCGCCAGTTCCGCCACTGGAACGCCATCCAGCGCGATCCCGGCAGCGGCAAGGTCTGCGTGCGTGACCCGATACAGCCCGCGTTCGCCGATCCACAGCTTGGCGCCCGCTGCAGCGGCACCGTTGCCGCGCGCCATCGCGCTGGCGCGTGCGTGCTCGCTACGCAACGCCTGCCAGTCGATGACCTGGGTGTCCGGCGCGCGGCCGTAGCTGCGCCCGATATCGAACGGGCCATGCAGGGTTTCGCGGCCGCCGATGTCCACATCGGCCAGCCACAGACGCTCGCCTGCACCGATACCGTCGAGCTGGAACTGATAGCGCGACGGCTCGGCGGCGTTCATCGCCCGACTGGGCAGCAGCTGCGGATGGGCAGCGCGGCGGCTTTCGATGCTACCGGCATACACGCGGAAGCCGACGTTGCGGGTCTCGGTGGCGGTCGTGAAGTTCAAGCTGATGCCGGCGCCGGCGCTGCGCGCCTCGAAGTGCGCGAGGGTCACCGGCACCGTGGCGCATTCGAATCCGGGGAAGATGCCGGTGGTTCGCACAGTAAAGGTCGTCGCCGCGCCGACCCCGCCGGGCTGCGCGTTGTAGGCATCGTTGGCCGTGGTGGAAGCACCGGCCACACCGCCGGCGACGCTGACCAGACCCGGTGCGTTGGCGGTCCGCCGCCACACCAGACCACCACCACCACCACCACCGGGACCATGGCGGGCGCCGGGATTGCCGGCGGGCGGTTCGGTGATCCAGGAATTCGCCCCGACGCCGCCGTTGGCGCGCAGGGTGAATCCGGCCAGCGTGGTCAACGGCGAGGTGTCGTTGTCGCGCAGCACGATGGTACCGCCCGCACCGCCACCGCCCGCACCATCGTTGTCGGGCGCAGGGCCCGAGGCACCATTCGATTCGACGATCCCGTTGCCGAGGAAGATGCCCGATTGCAGCAGGATCAGCCCGCCGCCGGCGCCGCCGCTCGACTGCACGGCGGTCGAATTGTTGCGCGTGCCGGCCCCGCCGCCGCCACCGGCCACGATGCGCGCGATCGACAGCGCAAAGCCGTTGTTGCCCGAGCCGAATGCGGCGCCGCCGAAGCCGCCGCCGACGTCCTGCGAGTTCCATGCATTGCCGCCGACGCCGCCGCTGCCGCCGTTGGCGCCGCCGCCGCCGCCGGAGTTCTCGTCGTTGCTGCCGGGGTTGCCGTCGGTGCCGCCACCGCCGGCATTGCCCGGTCCACCGCGCGCCTGGCTGCCGTTGTTGTAGCCCTCGTCGGTGTTGTCGTTGACCGTGCCGGCATTGCGGTTGCCCGCATCGAAGGTCGCCTGGTCGAAGGTGAAGCGCGGCGTGCCGGCGATGCCCTCGCCCTTGGCGCCGTTCGCTGCAGCGCTGGCCAGCGTGCGGCGGTCGGTATCGGCCAATCCGCCCGCGCCGCCCAGCGCACGCCCGCCGCCACCGCGAAACCCGCGCCCGCTGGCGCTGATGGTGCGCGCGTTGATGTTCAGGGTGCCGGTCACATCCAGCGCCACGATGCCGCCGCTGCCGCCATTCCAATAGGCTGCGGTGATGTCGGCGCTAAGCGTCGCATTGCGATACTGCGGAACCCGCACGACCTGAAAGGTGCCGCGACCGATATCGCCACTGCGCGCGACGTTGCGGTATGCGTTGAGCAAACCCCCGCTGCCCGAGCGCGCCCGCACCGCGAGCTGACCGGCGCTGCAGCCCACACCGCCTGGGGCACCGACTGCACCGAGGGCGGCGACGTATTCATACACGCCGGCAGTGCGGTAGCCGCTCACGCCGACCTGGTTCAGGCCACCAGCGCCATCGCCGTAGTCGTTGCTCTGGCTGGAGTTGATCGACGCGTCCTGCATCTGCACGACCAGCAGCAGATCGCCGGCTGCGATCGCATTGACCGCACCGCGCGGTGCGCCCACGCTGATGCAGCGCGCCCCGGCGGCGGCCGCTGCAGTGGCCGGGTAGTAAGTGTTGACGATGCCGCCGAGCACTGCGGGCGAGCCATCGTTGCCTGGTGTCGCGCAGTCGCTTTGCACGACCTGGCCGATGGCGGTGCCCGCAGTTGCCACCATCACGGCGACCGCGGCGGACAGCAGGTAGGGGCGACAACGAAGCGACATGCAAGACCCTGAGCGAACGCAGCAGTGTGCGAGTATAGGGACTGCTCCCACCCAGCGCGGCGCGCGACGCGGTGTTTTACGATCCGGGCCGGCGTCACGAGATCAACGGTCTGCTGGTCGTGGTCGGCCGACCAGCGGCAGCCCCGATGCCGGTGGTGGCGGGCCCGGCGACGTCGCCGGGCCGATCCAGGCTGGAACGCGCATTCATTTGCCCCTCATGCGCCCATCGCCGACAATCACGCCCTCAGCCGGGAGCATGGCCATGACCGAACGCGACACGATGGAATACGACGTGGTCACGGTGGGCGCCGGGCCTTCGGGCCTGGCGTTCGCGATCAAGCTCAAGCAGCTCGACCCCGCGATCCGCGTCTGCGTGATCGAGAAATCCTCGACCATCGGCGCCCACATCCTGTCCGGGGCGGTGATCGAGCCCGGCCCGCTGGACGAATTGCTGCCCGGGTGGCGCAAGGCGCCGCCGCCGATCTGCGTGCCTGCCGCGCAGGATGAGTTCTACCTGCTGACCCGCGCCAAGCACTACAAGCTGCCGACGCCACCGCAGATGAACAATCACGGCAACTTCATCGTCTCGCTGGGCGCGATGTGCGCCTGGCTGGCGCCGCAGGCCGAAGCGCTGGGGGTGGAGATCTACCCCGGCTTCGCGGCCAGCGAAACCCTGTTCGACGAACGTGGCGCGGTGTGCGGTGTGCGCATCGGCGACATGGGCGTGGCCAAGGACGGCAGCCACAAGCCGGCCTACACGCAGGGCATCGACATCAAGGCGCCGATCAGCGTGTTCGCCGAAGGCGCGCGCGGGCATCTGGCCAAGCAACTGGTCAAGCGCTACGAACTGGACCGCTTCGCCGACCCGCAGGCGTATTCGATCGGCATCAAGGAGCTGTGGCAGGTGCCGGCAGGTCGCAGCGAACCGGGCCGCATCATCCATACCATCGGCTGGCCGGTCGACAGCGCAACCTATGGCGGCAGCTTCATCTACCACCTCGACCGCGATCGCATCGCCATCGGCTATGTGGTCGGACTCGACTATGCCGATCCCAACCTCGCACCCTACGAGCTGTTCCAGCAGTTCAAGCACCACCCGCTGGTCAAGCCGCAGCTCGAAGGCGGGACCATTCTTTCCGCCGGCGCGCGCGCGCTGGCGTCCGGCGGCTGGCAATCGCTGCCGCAGGTCGAGATGCCCGGCGCGCTGCTGATCGGCGACAACGCCGGCACCCTCAACCTGCCCAAGATCAAAGGCGTGCACCAGGCCATGCGCGGCGGCATGCTGGCCGCACAGCACCTGGCGCGCTCGCGCAGCGTGGTCGGCTGGGACGCGGCACTGCGCAACTCGGTGGTCGCGACCGAGCTGCGCAAGGTGCGCAACATCAAGCCCGGGTTCAAGAAGGGATTGTGGTTCGGACTGGGCAATGCGGCGTGGGAAACGCTCACCGCCGGGCACTCGCCGTGGACCCTGCGTCATCGCGTGGCCGATTACGCGCGGCTGCAGAAAGTCGAGCACTACCTGGTGCCGGATCGCGGCTTCGTCGAGCGCACGCTGCCACCACGCGACCGCCTGGCCGGGGTCTACTTCGCAGCCACCGAGCATGACGAAGACCAGCCGGTGCACCTGCAGGTTGCCGACACCTCCATCTGCATCGACCGCTGCGCGAAGGAATTCAACAATCCCTGCACGCGCTTCTGTCCGGTGAGCGTGTACGAGATGATCGACGACGCCAACGGCAAGCGCCTGCAGATCAATGCCGGCAACTGCGTGCACTGCAAGACCTGCGACATCAAGGACCCCTACCAGATCATCAACTGGGTCACGCCCGAGGGCGGCGCGGGACCGAACTACCAGAATCTTTGAGCAGTTGCGAGCCGCTGAACAAATCCCGCTGAACGGGCGGAGTACGGGCGTGCTGGCGTTTGCACTTGCGCTCGCCGACAGGGCCTCGCTGGCACACGGTCACGCGCGCGCGCAGGCAGCGACACCGCGCGACCGCCCAACGCGGTAACCCGCGTTTGCAGTCCCGGGTGGGAGGCGCGAGCACGCTGCCACAGCTTCGTTCGCGCACAACGGAGGGAATGATGAAGAACTGTCGATTCGATCCCCCGGACACATCACGTGACGTGTCGCGATCCGGATTTCGCCTTACATTCCCCGCGCCATGAAACCCATCGCACTAGCCACCTCCGCCGACGCCCTGCCGCTCGACGACGACATGCCGCCGCTGCTGGCCGCCTGCGCCGAGGTGGGTCTCGACGCCATCCCGGTCTGTTGGGACGACAGCAATGTGCGATGGGGCGACTATGCCGCCGTGCTGCTGCGCTCGACCTGGGACTACGTGCCGCGCCTGCACAGCTTCCTGTTGTGGGCAGAAGCGGTTTCGCGCCAGACCCGCCTGTTCAATCCACGTGAACTGGTGCGCTGGAGCAGCGACAAACACTACCTCGGCGACCTTGCGCGCGCCGGCGTGCCCGTCGTTCCGACGCACTTCGTGGAACCCGGCGAGGATGCACGCGCAGCGTTGGATGTCGCCCTCGGTGGCCGCTTCAGCACCGGCGCGCACTCAGGCTTCGACGAGTACGTCGCCAAGCCCGCAGTGGGCGCAGGCTCGCGCGATGCACTGCGACTGCATCGACGTGAAGCCGAACGTGCGCGCCTGCACGTCGAACGCATGCTTTCGTCCGGCCGCAGCGTATTGCTGCAGCCCTACTTGCCGGCAGTCGACGATTACGGCGAGACGTCTGCGATCTACATCGACGGTCGTTTCAGCCACGCGATCCGCAAGGCAGCGCTGCTGCGCGCCGGGGCCGATCCGGTGGCGGGCCTGTTCGCCGCTGAAGACATCCGTCCGCGCGAGTTGAGCCGCGACGAGGGCCGGGTCGCAAAACTCGCCTTCAACGCCATCCCGGGCGAGCATCCGCTGTACGCGCGCATCGACATGCTGCGCGGCGTCGACGGGCTGCCGTTGGTGCTGGAACTCGAAATGGTCGAGCCGTCGCTGTTCTTTGCCCACGGCGAGGGCTCGGCCATGCGCCTGGCGTTGGCCCTGCGCGAGCGGCTGGGCGGCCAGGAGCGCGACTGACGCGATCAACGGTGGCTACAGCGAAAGGTGCGCGGTTGACGGCCGGTCCGTACAATCAGGCGTCCGAGCTTCCGATCGCACTGGATCCCGCATGAAAATTCTCGTCGCCTACAAGCGCGTGGTGGACTACAACGTCCGCATCCAGGTCAGGCCCGACGGCTCCGGCGTAGTCACCGAGGGCGTCAAGCTGTCGGCCAATCCGTTCGACGACATCGCGCTGGAAGAGGCGCTGCGCCTGCGCGAGAAGGGCGTGGCCACCGAGGTCATCATCGCCACCATCGCACCCGCCGATGCCCAGGCGCATCTGCGCAACGGACTGGCCATGGGCGCCAATCGCGCCATCCACGTGGTCGCCGACAAGCCGATCCAGCCGCTGACCGCCGCGCGCGCCCTGCTCAAGCTCATCGAGAAGGAGCAGCCGCAGCTGGTGATCCTCGGCAAGCAGGCGATCGACGACGACTGCTCGCAAACCGGCCAGATGCTCGCGGCACTGTGGGGCCGCCCGCAGGCGACTTTCGCCTCCAAGGTCGAGGTCGAAGGCAACATCGCACGGGTCACGCGCGAGATCGACGCAGGCCTGGAGACCATCGAGATCGACCTGCCTGCGGTCATCACGGTGGACCTGCGCCTCAACGAGCCGCGCTTCATCAAGCTGCCCGACATCATGAAGGCGAAGTCCAAGCCGATGGAGAGCATCGCCTTCGACACCCTCGGAGTCGACCACGGCGACTATCACGAAGTCACCGCATATGCGCCCCCACCCAAGCGCAGCAAGGGCGTGATGGTGAAAGATGTGCCGGAACTGGTGGCCGCGTTGAAGGCGAAGGGATTGCTGTAGGTTGCGGGTTGCCACGATGCGTTGGGCTTGCACCCGGGCCACGCCATCCTGCCGCTTGCCCTTTACGGGGGAAGGGCTCAAGAGCGTCGCAATGCTGGATGGAGCGGCAAGCCCCGTCACCCCCATCCCAACCCTTCCCCGGCAAAGGGGGAAGGGCCCAAGCGCGCGGCTGCGCGCAACCGGTGCCGCAAGACCGCCCCCTCCACCTTCACCGGTGAGGCGGGACGGGCTCAAGCGCATCGCTTCCCGGAACCAGGCCGCAACGCGGATACAATCCAGCCATCCCGACTTCGCCCGACATCCCACGCTGCCCGCTCGATCGGGCAGCCTCCATCCAAGGCACACCCGATGAGCAAGATCCTGATCGTCGCCGAGCACGCGCACGGCAAGCTCAACAGCAGCACCGCGAAGTGCGTGACGGCCGCGCGGCAGATGGCGCCCGTGGCCATCGAGATCCTGGTGCTGGCGGACGATCCAGGCGCGGTCGCTGCACAGGCGGCGGCCGTGGAGGGCGTGACCCGGGTGCTGACCATCGCGCATGCGGCGAACGCGCACCCGCTGGCGCATGTGCTGGCACCGCAGATCGTTGCTGCTGCCGCCGAGTACACCCACGTGCTCGGCCCGTCGACGACCTTTGGCAAGGACCTGATGCCGGTGGTCGCCGCGCTGCTCGGCGAGGCGATGGTCTCGGACATCATGAAGGTTCTCGATGCGCACACCTTCCAGCGTCCGATCTACGCGGGCAATGCCATCATCACGGTCAAGGTTCCCGCCGCGCGCAAGGTGATCGCCACGGTGCGCAACGCCTCGTTCGCCGCCGCCGGCAGCCAGCCGGCGGTCGCGATCGCGGCAATCCAGGCAGATGTCGCCCTGCCCTCGCACACGCGCTTTGTCGCACTGCAGGCAGGTGCCTCGGATCGTCCGGACCTGCAAAGCGCCAAACGCGTGGTGTCTGGCGGTCGCGCGCTGGGCTCGGCGGATGCGTTCAAGATCATCTACGAGCTGGCCGACACGCTCGGTGCCGGCGTCGGCGCATCGCGCGCGGCGGTCGATGCCGGCTACGTGCCCTCCGACATGCAGGTCGGGCAGACCGGCAAGATCATCGCGCCGGAGCTGTATGTGGCAATCGGCATCTCCGGCGCGATCCAGCACCTGACCGGGATCAAGGACGCCGGCACCATCGTTGCGATCAACAAGGATGGCGAGGCGCCGATCTTCGAGGTCGCCGATATCGGACTGGTCGGCGATCTGTTCAAGATCTTGCCGGAATTAAAGCAGGCGCTGGGCTGAGCGTCGGACTGCGGCGCCGAAAGCTCCCGGCAGCCGACCAATTTGGCGACACTTGCGGCGATGCGCGGGACTACCCGCAGGCACCGGCCTTCCGGCAAAGGTGGGTTCAGCCCAGCCAACGGCGCGGCAACGAGCCCACCTGCGAATGGACGATCGGACGACTGGCCCCGCACGCGGCATTTGGCTAACGTACTTTCCCCGCGCACTGGTTCGGGTAGGCAGGGATTGGAATGAACGATTTGCGCCCATTGTGGGAACCCGGACGCGAGCGCGTCGAGCGCGCCAACATGTCGCGCATGATCAAGTTCGTGGCCCAGCAATACGATGCGCAGGTCGAGTCGTGGGCCGATCTGTACGACTGGTCGATCCGCTTTCCCGAGCGTTTCTGGCTCAGCGTGTGGGATTTTTGCGGCATCCGCGCCAGCGGCGAGCGCGAGCCGGTACTGGTCGACGGCGATCGCATGCCGGGCGCGCGCTGGTTTCCGAATGTGCGGCTGAACTTCGCGCAGAACCTGCTGCGCCATCGCGACGACCGCACCGCGCTGGTGTTCCGCAGCGAAGCCGGTCACGCCAGCGAGCTCAGCTATGCCGAACTGCACGAGCAGGTCAGCCGCTTGCAGCAGGCGCTCGCGGCAGCCGGCGTCGGCGTCGGCGATCGCGTGGCCGGATTCATGCCGAACCTGCCGCAGACGGTGGTTGCGATGCTTGCCACCACCTCGCTGGGCGCGGTGTGGTCGTCGTGCTCGCCTGATTTCGGCATCAACGGCGTGGTCGACCGCTTCGGCCAGATCGAGCCCAAGGTGCTGTTCACCGCGGCCAGCTACGCCTACGGCGGCAAGTCGTTCGACTGCCTGGACAAGGTCGCCGGCATCATGGAAAAGATCCCGGCCATCCAGCAGGTGGTGGTAGTGCCGTACCTGGATCGACCCGCGTCGGTCGCACAGGTGCCCAAGGCCGTGCAGCTGGACGATTTCGTCGCGCCTTTCGAGGCCAAGGCCGTGGCCTACGAGGCCACGGCCTTCGATCACCCGCTGTACATCATGTACTCATCGGGCACCACCGGCGTGCCCAAGTGCATCGTGCATGGCGCTGGCGGTACGCTGATCCAGCACCTGAAGGAACACGTGCTGCATTGCGACCTCAAGCGCGAGGACCGGATCTTTTTCTACACCACCTGCGGCTGGATGATGTGGAACTGGCTGGTGTCGGCGCTTGCGGTCGGTGCGACCGTGGTGCTGTACGACGGCTCGCCCTCGCATCCGGACGGCAACATGCTGTTCGATCTCGCCGACGAGGTCGGGATCAGCGTCTTCGGCACCTCCGCCAAGTGGCTCGCGGCGATCGAAAAAGCCGGCATCGTGCCGCGCGAAAGCCACAAGCTGCTGGCGCTGCGCACGGTACTGTCGACCGGCTCGCCGCTGGCGCCGGAAGGCTTCGAATACGTGTACCGCGACATCAAGGATCGGGTCATGCTGTCGTCGATCTCCGGCGGCACCGACATCATCTCGTGCTTCGCGCTGGGCAATCCGCTGCTGCCGGTATTCAAGGGCGAGATCCAGTGCCGCGGACTCGGCATGAAGGTCGAGATGCTCGACGAAAACGGCAAGCCGGTTCGCGAGCAGCCCGGCGAGCTGTCGTGCTCGGCGCCATTCCCGTGCATGCCGATCGGCTTCTGGAACGATCCCGATGGCCGCAAGTACCACGATGCATACTTCGCGCGGGTGCCGAATACCTGGTGCCACGGCGACTTCGCGGTGCTCACCGACCACGACGGCGTGATCATCCACGGCCGCTCCGACGCCACCCTCAACCCGGGCGGTGTGCGCATCGGCACGGCCGAGATCTACCGCCAGGTCGAGCGCGTGCCCGAGGTACTGGAGTCGCTGTGCATCGGCCAGGACTGGGACGGCGACGTGCGCGTGGTGCTGTTCGTGCGCCTGCGCGAGGGCGTGGTGCTCGATGAGGACCTGCGCAAGCGGATCGGCAAGGCGATCCGCGACAACACCACGCCGCGCCACGTGCCGGCCAAGATCATCGCGGTATCCGATATTCCGCGCACGATCTCGGGCAAGATCACCGAGCTTGCGGTGCGCAACATCGTGCATGGCCGGCCGGTGAAGAACACCGATGCGCTGGCCAATCCCGCCAGCCTCGAGTTCTATCGCGACTTGGCCGAATTGCAGAGCTGAGGCCAGCTGCGCGGATGCACAGAGTCGTGCGCGGTGATTCTCCTGCGCGCTGGTTTCCGGGTTCGACGAGCGCGTCGCTCAGTCCGGCTTTGCGGGAACCGCGGGTGCGGCACTGTCCTGTTTGACGCGCGTCACCTGCTGCGGATACGGAATCTCGATTCCGGCGGCGTCCAGCGCTTCCTTGATCGCGGCCAGCAGTTCGCTTTGTGCGGCCAGTACATCGCGGGTATTGACCCAAGGCCGTACCGCGAGATCGACGCCGCTGGCCGCGAAGCGCTGCACCAGCAGTTGCGGCTCGCGGGTCTTGAGCACGCGCGGATGGGCATCGAGCACCTCACGGATCACCTGCAACGCGCGCACCGGATCGCCCTCGTAGGCCACCGAGACCGGCAGGTCCAGCCGGCGCTCGCTGCGCGCGCTGAAGTTGATGATCGGCTGGTTCATCACCTGCGCATTGGGTACCGTGATCACGCGGTTGTCGAGCGTGACCAGCACGGTACGCAGCAGGTCGACGCGCTCCACGGTGCCGGCCTGGCCGCCGACGTCGACGTAGTCGCCGGCGCGGAACGGACGCGCGATCACCAGCAGAACGCCGGACGCGATGTTCGACAGCGACTCCCGCAGCGCAAGTCCGATCGCGAGCCCGGCGGCACCGAGTGCGGCCAGCATCGATGCGGTCGGCACGCCAATCCGATCCAGCGCACCGACGATCACGATGATCAGCAGCCCGATCCGCACGGTGCTGCGCAGGAAGTTGCCCAGCACCGCATCGCCACCGCGCCGTGCCACCGCGCGCGCGACCAGCCTGCCCAGCCAACTCGAAAGCCACATGCCGATCAGCAGGATCGCCAGCGCGGTGACCACGCGCGCGCCCCACTGTGCAGCGCCGGCGCGCCACAGGTCGAATTCGATCAGGTCGAGAAACTCGTTCATGCCTTCGTTCTTGCTGCATCCGCTGCGGATATCCAGCGTAGCCGCAGCTGCTACAGACTGCCCATGCCCTCAGCCACGCCTTCTGCACCCACCCGCAGCATGCGCAGGGTGTTGGTCGATCCGCGCTGTTCCATGTGATCACCGGAGGTGATCATCACGCGGTCGTCGACGGCGAGATTGCCGCTGTCGAACAGCTGCTTGATCGCCACCCGCGCGGCCTGCGCCGGCGGCAGGCCGCGGCTGTCGAAGGCGATAGGAAACACGTCGCGCATCATCGCCATCCGGCGCCGCGCACCGTCATGGCGCGACAGTGCGAAGATCGGTGCGTTGCTGCGAAAGCGCGACAGCCAGCGCGCTGTGCTGCCGGATTCGGTCAAGGCGAGAATCGCGCGAACCTCGATGTGTTCGGCGAGGAACATGGTGGCCATCGCAATTGCCTGGTCGACCCGCTGCAGGTTGCGCGGTGCGTGCTCGAAGTCGGTATCCATGCGGAACTGGCGTTCGGCGCCGAGGCAGATGCGCGACATCGCCTCCACCGCTTTCTGCGGATAGCTGCCTGCCGCAGTCTCCTGCGACAGCATCACCGCATCGGTGCCGTCGATCACGGAGTTGGCTACATCGAGTACCTCCGCGCGGGTCGGGATCGGCGAATCGACCATCGACTGCAGCATCTGGGTGGCGGTGATCACCAGTTTGTTGCGGGCCAGCGATTCGCGGATTATTTTCTTCTGTAGCCCGGGCAGTTCGGCATCGCCGATCTCCACCCCCAGATCGCCCCGCGCGACCATCACCGCATCGGATGCGTCGATGATCTCGCCGAGATTCTCGATCGCCTCGGTGCGTTCGATCTTGGCGACCAGATGTGCGGTGGAGCCTGCTGCCACTGCCAGCGCGCGGGTCTCGTGCATGTCGGCCGCCGAACGGCAGAACGACACCGCAATGAAGTCGACGCCCAGTTCGGCGGCGGTGACGATATCGACCCGATCCTTGTCGGTGAGCGCGCCCAGCGACAGGCCGCCTCCGAGGCGATTCAGACCCTTGCGATCCGACAGCTTGCCGCTGGTCAGCACCGTGGTGCGGATCGCCGAACCGTCGACTGCATCGACGCGCAGCGCGATCAGCCCGTCATCGAGCAACAGGGTATCGCCAGCCTTCACGTCACCGGGAAGGCCCAGATAGCTGCAACCCACCGCATCGGAATCGCCGGGCGGCGCATCGGCGCGGCAGTCCAGCGTGAATGCCTGATCGGCCACCAGCATGACCCTGCCCTCGGCGAATTTTTCGATCCGGATCTTCGGCCCGCCGAGGTCGGCCAAAACGCCGATCTCGCGCCCGAGCCGATTCGCGATCGAGCGCACCCGCGCGATCCGCTGCGCGTGGTGGGCTTTGTCGCCGTGCGAGAAGTTCAGCCGCACCACGTCGACGCCGGCTCCCAGCACGCCCTCCAGCGAGCCAGGCGCATCAGTGGCAGGTCCGAGGGTGGCGATGATCTTGGTGCGGCGCGGGACGGTGCTCATGCGGACGGATTTCTTGCGGCCAGTGCGGAAACTAGCATGCAAAGATTGAATGGCCGGGAATGGCAGCACTTGTGGGAGCTGCCATGGCAGCGACCGGGGTCGCGGCGGTAGCGGAGGGTGCCGTCGCCGGCATGCCGGCTCCCACAGATTTCATTGCATGGCTGGCCATGGCAGGACTTCCTCCTTGTGGGAGCTGCCATGGCAGCGACTGGGGTCGCGGCTGTAGCGGAAGGTGCAGTCGCCGGCATGCCGGCTCCCACAGGTTCCCGTCGCCGGCATGCCGGCTCCCACAGATTTCATTGCATGGCTGGCGATGGCAGGACTTCCTCGCTGTGGGAGCTGCCATGGCAGCGACTGGAGTCGCGGCAGTAGCGGAAGGCGCCGTCGCCGGCATGCCGGCTCCCACAGGTTGCAGTCGCCGGCATGCCGGCTCCCACAGATTTCATTGCATGACTGGCGATGGCAGGACTTCCTCCTTGTGGGAGCTGCCATGGCAGCGACTGGAGTCGCGGCGGTAGCGGAAGGTGCCGTCGCCGGCATGCCGGCTCCCACAGATTTCATTGCATGACTG
>Ga0209181_10003040_pt1 | contig 26550 bp, 25 predicted proteins | sample MAT05_FD_187208 | JGI IMG/M metagenome (GOLD analysis project Ga0209181, IMG submission 187208) | Freshwater microbial communities from Lake Fryxell liftoff mats and glacier meltwater in Antarctica - MAT-05 (SPAdes) (version 2) | ecosystem: Environmental > Aquatic > Freshwater > Ice > Liftoff...
CTACTCACTACTCACTACTGCCTACTCACTACTGCCTACTCACTACTGCCTACTCACTACTGCCTACTCACTACTGCCTACTCACTACTCACTACTCACTACTCACTACTCACTACTGCCTACTCACTACTCACTACTGCCTACTGTTTACAAAAGCCGTTGCACCTTTGTCAAGTCATCGCTCAACTGCACTACGCCCGGTTTTTTACCCTTTTCAAAACTGCCTAGTTTATCGTCCATTTGCAGGGCGGTGGCGCCATTAATGGTGGCCCATCGCAACATTTCCTCCAAACCCACTGCAGCAAAATGGGTTTTTATAACCCGCATTTCGTTCAATATGCTAAGCTGGTGGTTGCTGGCAAGGCTATCGGTGCCCAACACTATCTGGCAATGGTTATTGCGCAAAAGTTGTATGGGCGGTACTACATCTTCAATATACAAATTAGCGTTTATGCAAATGCACCAAAACAATTGCTGCCCACTATTTTTTGACCTTTCGGTTGCAAAAGCTACATCGCCGGCAGTAGTAAATGTGTTATGCACCAGCACCAGGCTTTTAGCCTTTGCCATGTTTGAAAATACTGTTTGCAGGCTCGTTTTTCCGCCCGGCACATAATGGCTGTTGTCAATATTCATCAACTGGTACATCCGCAAAAAATCGCCGGTTCCATTGGTAAAAAACGCATTTTCAAAAGCAGTTTCCTGGTTATGTATCGTAATGGTTTGGCCGTTAAAATAAGGTGCTAATTTTTGCCACATTACGTGGCTGACTGAGTAAGGTGCATGGGGTACCAGTGATGCCACCAACTTTGCATCGATAAATTGTTGGTAGGTTTGGCGGCTTGCAATAAACCGTGCGGCTGCACCGCCGGGTAGCCAGCCACTTGCCTCAATAAAATTAAAATAGGCAAGTTGTTGTTGTTGTTTTTGCAACAGCGTAAACGTGGTATTGCAAATGTCGCCCACGGCCACAATACCGTTGTCAATCATTTCTTTTTCGCCTAGGGCAATGGCAGAGGTAATTTCTTCGGGCAAAAAATGCCTTTGCGTTACCACCTTATACACAAAATCAACCAACCCGGTTTTTTCGGGTACAAGGCCCTTCATATGGCTTAATTCAAGGTGGCAATGGCAGTTTATAAATCCCGGGCTAAGTATGCCTTCGTACCGTTCCACGCCTTCACCCGCCTCCAATAATGGCACTACATCCTGCACTATACCTTCGTCATTAGTTATTACAACATGGTCGCCATCCAATAATGCTTCGCCATTAAACACTTGTTGTCCGCAAAATTTCCTCAGGTTCATAGTAGCTCAAAAATAAGTGCACTTACAGGTTTGCCAATCGTGGTACTTTTTAATTTTTTTTGGTTAACGGCTTACTTTCTCTGCAAGGCTTTACTTGCCCGTCCGGCTTCAGCCAGGCCGGTTATCCCGGCCAAACCACTTTGGTGTTTACTGCAGGGCCGCATGTCGCACCATTCACCGGCAGCAATTCTATGATGCGGTTAAGCTTGTTTTGTTAACTGCATAGGTTAGTTTACCAATAGTTGGGAAAGCTTAACTTTGCAGCCGTTTAAAATACTGTTTCCTTAGTTTCTACCCTGTTCACAGCTTTTTGTAGCAGGTGGTTCAAGAGGGCAAAAAGTAACAGCCCTCACCGGTTGAAATCATTATAAAATAACACCGTAAGTGATAGATAAACTTGAAGCCATTAAAGGCAGGTTCCAACAGGTAGGCGTTGCGCTCACCAATCCCGAAATAATCGGTAATCAAAAGGCGTTCCAACAACTCAGTAAGGAGTATCGCAGCCTCGAAAAAATTGTGGAACCTTTTGAGCAGTACAAAAAAGTATTGTCGGAGTATGATTTTGGCAAGCAGGCAATGAACAGCAACGACGATGATTTACGCGAACTGGCAAAAATGGAGTTACCCGAGCTGGAAGTAAAAAAGGAAGCCCTTGAAAAGCAATTGACGAAGCTGTTGATACCCAAAGACCCGCAAGACGATAAAAACGCCATTTTAGAACTAAGAGCAGGTACCGGCGGCGACGAAGCCAGTTTGTTTGTGGGCAACCTTTTAAATATGTACCTGCGCTACAGTAGCCGGCGCGGCTGGAAGGCGCAAATAGTAAGCGAAAGCGAAGGAACAGTAGGCGGATATAAGGAAGTGTTGGTTGAAATACAGGGCGAAGATGTATACGGCACCTTAAAGTTTGAAAGTGGCGTACACCGGGTACAAAGAGTACCCAACACCGAAACGCAGGGCAGGGTGCACACCTCGGCAGCCACCGTGGCCGTAATGCCCGAAGCCGAAGAAATTGACTTTGAACTAAACCCTGCTGATGTAAAAATGGAAACTGCCCGAAGTGGTGGCGCCGGTGGTCAAAACGTAAACAAGGTTGAAACCAAGGTATTGCTTACCCACCTACCTACAGGCACAGTGGTGGTGTGCCAAACCGAACGTAGCCAGCTGGGCAACCGCGAAAAGGCCATGACCATGTTAAGAAGCCGCTTGTACGAAGAGCAGGTACGCAAACAGGAAGACGAAATTAGCCGCCATAGAAAAACGCTGGTAAGCACCGGTGACCGTAGCGCAAAAATAAGGACCTACAACTGGCCACAGGGCCGGGTTACCGACCACAGGATAGGCCTTACCTCTTACAACCTTGATGCGGTAATAAACGGCGATATTGAAGAATTTATTGAGCAATTACAAATGGCAGAGAATGCTGAAAAAATGACCAGCCAAACCAACTAATGTTAAGTGTGAGTTTTTAAAAGTAAATAATGAACAATGAATAGTAAATAGTGAATGGTCAATGATAAATGGCAGTCATCGTGGAGTAAGGCAACCACTCACCACTGACTATTAAACACGCATGATTTACGACATTTTACAAATAACGCGACACTTGTAGCGTCAGAAAAATAGCTGCCGGGGCATTAATTTGTAATCACCGGGTGTTTTTACTACCTTATCCTTCTAAAAAAAATATTTATGTTTGATCAATTAACATCTCTTGTTAGAGAATATTCAGGCGATTCCATTATTAAAAATCCCGCCATCCCGAACGAAAAAAATGACGAGGCTGTAGGTTTGGCGTCCTCTTCTATTGTTGATGGACTAAAAAATGCAGTAGCTGGCGGCAATACATCCGCCCTAACCAATATGTTTAGTGGAGGTTCACAAAACGTGGCCGATGCAGGCATTACACAAAACATTTCGGGTAATTTTGTAGAAGGGCTTGTGCAAAAACTGGGGCTAGATAAGGGCAAGGCCTCTCAGATAGCCAACTCGCTTATACCTATGGTTATGGCTAAGTTTGTAAACAAAACCAACGATCCTAACGACAATAGTTTTGATTTATCGTCCATTTTAGGAAGCCTTACGGGCGGTGGCAACATGGGCGATATGCTGGGTAAAATAACAGGTGGCAACGGTAAAGATGGCGGTGGGCTAATGGATAAAGTAAAAGGATTTTTTAATTAAAGATTTATATAAAATATGCTGGTGTTTAAATGGCCAATGTTTGTAAAAAGCATTGGCTTTTTTTTTGGCAACAAAATATCACCAAAACTTTGTCGTTCTTAAAAAAACAAAATCACCTAACTACGTACTTTTGTGCTGCCTGGTCAAATGCAGCATTTATACGGCGTAAGGCATCTTTAAGGTATTGTTTTACTAATGTAACTTTCTATGAAAATTTACTGGAAAATTTTATTGATGGCGGTTAGCAATTTGCCCGTAATGGCAGAAGCCCAAAAAGGTTGGCAAACGGGTATAAAAGGCGGTATTAGCATACCAAGTTTACGAGCGCCAAAAGGCATGGGCAGCACCTATAGCCAAGGCTTTCAAACGGTGGTGGGGCCACAATTTGGCATTGTTGGCGAGTACAGGTTCAACAACTTTTTTTCGTTGCAAACCGAATTGAACTACTCAACCCAGGGCGGCGAAAAAAATGGCGAGCAACGCATACAAACAAGCGACTTTAGGGCCTACATTCCTGCCGGTGTAAACCTGCCCAATTACCTATACTCAAATTTCGGTAATAAAATTTCGCTGGTATACCTTGAGCTGCCGGTTTTGGCCAAATTTAGTTTTCCGCTGGCCAGCCAATACAGGCTTTCGTTTTTTGGAGGTCCCTATGTTGGCTATTTGCTTCGCGCCGATGCTAAGGCAAGCGGCAAAAACAAAATATTTACCGACCCGGCTAAAACCGCCGAACTGGCGTATAACGGTTTTGCACTGGGCGAAGTTGATTTTAACCGCACCGAGGATATTATAAGCCAGCTAAACCGCACCAACTTTGGTATACAGGGGGGAAGCTCCATAGCTTACGAAACCACGGTTTTAAATTACTTTTTTACTATTGGCGGAACCTACGGTTTTAATCGTTTGCAAAAAGATCCCAACTTTGGTAATAATAAAACAGGAAGCCTGATTATAAATATTGGTGTTACCCGCAATCTTTAATCACCATATTTAACGTATAATCAATATTTGCTTAACAATACTTTTTGACAACTGATGTTACTTTTACCTAGTTAAACAATCAGTAGCAAAAAAGTTCTTCTCAATTTAAATTAAATAGTAAAGGCAATAAATACCTTTCACTTTCAAGTTAGTAATGAGTGATGGCATCGCTTTTGCATTATATAATTAAGATTACTTAATAAGTAGTCAAATTTTCTCATAAGCAGTTAGTTTTGGTTGCGGCCCCGATTTCTATCGGGGCCAATCTTTTTTTTAGGCTCTTTTGGTGCGTACTAACAATGCATAACTTACTGCAAAACCAAACAGGCATCCCAGCCCATCTGCGGCTATATCAGCCACTTCAAAGGCCCGGAAGGGTACAAAGTATTTTTGAACTATCTCCATTATTATTCCATAAAAAAACGCATATAAAGCTATACGCGAAAACCACTTTGTACATTGTGATTTTGCTAAACCGGAATGTAACAATGGCCTGCAAAACAGCAATGTCAACACTAAAAACATAACAGTGTGTACTATTTTGTCCAAACTTTTTATGGAAAAGAACCCATTAGTCGGTAAATTTTTCCCCGGTATAACCAGCAATAGAAAAGTGAAAACAATGTAAAATAGTGGTAAAATAAATTTTGATCTCTTCATTGTACAACAATAACCTGTTGTCTGCAAATAACAAAATAAGAAAGGGGCCACCCCTGGCCCCTTTCTTATTTAAAAAACCCCGCTAAAAATTAGCTTTTTGGCAATACAACTGCATCGATTACGTGTATTACACCGTTGCTTTGCGTAGCGTCTTTAATTGTCACTTTGGCGGTACCTCCATTTTCGTCGGTAACTATCACGTTTTTACCTTTAATAGAAAAGGTCAACTCGCCACCTTGTACCGTTTTGGCAGTAAACTTTCCACTGTTTTTCTTAATAAGATCAACCAAAGTGGTGCTGTTAATATTACCCGCAACTACGTGGTAAGTAAGTACTGCAGCCAATTTTTCTTTGTTTTCTGGTTTTAATAAAGTTTCAACTGTGCCGGCAGGTAACTTGTTAAACGCGTCGTTGGTGGGTGCAAACACGGTAAAAGGACCGGCGCCCGATAATGTTTCTACAAGACCTGCTGCTGTAACGGCTGCAACAAGGGTAGTGTGGTCTTTACTGTTTACTGCATTTTCAACAATATTTTTAGACGGCGACATAGCCGCACCACCAACCATTACTGTTTTTTCCTGTGCGTTGGCAACGCTTGATAATAACAGGATTGAAGATAAAACTGCTCCAATTGATTTGAAATAACTTTTCATTTTTAATGTTGTTTAAGATAATTTGATAATGCCTGTATATACGCTTGTCTAATTGCAAAAGTTTTGAATATAGCGTTCTTTTCTTAATATTATAAGCTTCTTTAACAATTGATTACAAGCAGTTTTTCCCATAAAAATTGTGCTGCCCGTGGTAGCTTTTGTAAAAAGTTTTTATAAAAGATGGTTTTGCCAAAGAAGGAGATTGCAAAATGAAATAGAATAACTTAATTATTGGTTTTATTTTTTATAAAAACCAGGCTTCAGATGCTTATTTATTACTTATTATTTTATGGATGTGAATAAGTGTACAATACCCGGTGCAACGTACGTTGGAATATCTATATCGCCCATGGCAAGCCGGGTAAAAAAGTAGTTAAATTTGTTTGTAAGTTAGAAGACATTTTAAAGATGATTGCACATAATAAATACAATCAGCAATTGAAAAGAAGGATTTGAGAATATATCATTTCCACTGAAAACAAACTGAGTGCAAAAAATGAATAGATAATGGTTTGTTGTTTAGATGGCTCAATAAAAGATGTGTACAGATATATAAAAATGGTATTTTTTGTTTATGCTTTCAAAATAGTGAAGGCTTTATGATTAAAAGTTACTAACAAATAAATGCGACCAATATGTTACAATTGGGGGGCCTTTTTGCTTTTGCTTTTTGGCCCCGATATAATTGTTATTGTAAAACTTAGCTACATATGCCCGGCTGAGTCGCACGTGCGGGCAACAAAAGCCCCACTAATTAACAAATGCCGGTCTAAAAAAAAGTATATTGGGTAAAAGAAGAATAGGTTTAGTCCATTAAATTTTACCCAACACAAACAATTGTCCAAGGTTAGGGGTTTCGCTTCCACCTTTATTTTCAAGGGTGATGGCGAAGGCCTGGGCATCGTCCACATTTTTCATTTTACATAAACTGGTACAGGTAGGATCCAGCAAGCCCGCATTTACAGGTACGTTATTTACCAATGCCCATAATTGGTATTGTTTGTTTGGACCGGGCAGAGGCAATTTATTAGTGAGCAAGTAGACTTTTTTGTTGCTCTTATCCCAAAACACGGTAGTCATGTTATTTTCTTTAAGCGAAGGGTCGGTCATTTGAACCGTAACAATAGCGGGGTTGGCCATCATTGCGGTTGCCAGTTGATAGTTATTTACTTTGGCTTGTATAACCTGGTTACTTGCCTGTAACAAATTACGCTCGTTAAGCAATGCGGTGTACTTATTATTGGTAGTATTGTATTTATTGTACAAGTAAAAATTTGCGGCTGCACTTACAAAAAATAATATAACCGATGCTGCTGCCAATATTTTCCAGTAAGTGCTGCTTTTACCCTGGTATTGCCCGGTTGTGTTTTCGTTTTGGCTGTTGTAAGCAATCATTAGCGGATTAGCCTTATCATTGTTTTTGTAACTAAAGGCTAGCTCGGCCATTAGCTTTTGTTTTATAAAACCGGGCGGTGTCAATGAATTTTCAAACGCCTCTTTTTCTAGGGCAATTGCAAACTCATCAATGGCCAGTTGAATAACGGGGTATTGCACTATCAATTGCTCAATCTCTACTACTTCCTGGTCTTCCGCAAGGCCAAGTACGTAGCTTTCAACTACCCCACTTTGTATGTATGCTTGTAAATCCACTACCTATTTTATAATTTGTCGTAATTGTATCAACGCATTGCGCATTCTTGTTTTAACGGTACCCAATGGAATATTTAATGTTTTTGAAATTTCATCTTGTGTGTACCCTTCAAAATACGATAGCACTATCAACACCTTATGCTCTTCTTTTAGTTTATTTACAATTTTTCGTAATCCAATTTGATCGGTGTTTAGTTCGGTGCTTCCGCCTGCATGGTACATGTTTTCGGTAAGCTCGCGGTTTTGTTGCGATTTTTGGTAGCCTTTACTGCGTACCGCGTCAATACTTGCATTGCGCGAAATATTTAGCATCCATGTAAAAAGTCTACCCCTGGTATTGTCGTAACTTTCAATTTGTTTCCAAATTTTTACAAACACGTCCTGCAATACATCATTTGCCAAATCCCTGTCGGGTACAATATTTAAAATTATGCTGTAAAGCGTACTGGAATAATTGTCGTACAGGTAACCGAACGCATCCTGGTCGCGCTGTTTTAACAATAACACCAATTCATTCTCCGTATATGTGGTAACTGAGTTCAATTAGCGGGGAAATAGGGTTTTTGCTTAAAAACTGATGGGTAAATAAACATACGTCATAGTATTTGCCTCGGATTTAGCCTACAAGGTTTTGGTAAGCTTCAGCGGTTAATAAAGTACTTATGTCGTCTTTATTAGTAAACAAAACTTTTATCATCCAGCCTTGGCCATAAGGGTCAGTGTTAACCAGCTCAGGCTGGTTGGCCAAAACATCGTTTAATTCAGTTATTGTACCGGCAAGTGGTAAAAAAAGATCACTGACGGTTTTAACTGCTTCTACCGAACCAAAGGTAGCATCGGCCTCAAGTGTTTGTCCTACTGTAGCAATGTCAACATATACAATGTCGCCCAATTCTTTTTGTGCATAATCAGTAATGCCTATAAAAGCTACGTCACCTTCAATTCTTATCCATTCGTGTTCTTTAGTATAATACAGGTTTTCAGGAAAGTTCATTTGGTAGGTTTTTATTTACAAATATTAATCAAAAATTGCTAAAGCTGTTAATTAAGCACTCTCATTTTCATAATTACGTTTGGTAACGGCCTATTGTTTTCGCCTGTTTGTACGGCGGTAATTTTGTCAATAATCTCCAGCCCGCTAACTACTTCGCCAAACACTGTATAATTCTGGTCTAAAAAAGGCGTGCCGCCCAGTCGTTGGTATATTTCGTTTTGCGCGGGGCTATACACGGTGTTTGAATTGTTTTGGCCGGTAAGTTGTGCTGCTTCAATCGGTTTACCCTTTACAATATAAAACTGGCAATTGCTGCTTGCTTTTTCAGGGTTGCCATCTCGTGCGGCTGCCAAAGCACCCTTTTTGTGAAAAAAAGCAGGGTTAAACTCGGCGGGAACTTTAAGCCCGGGCGCCGCGCCCATGCCCAACATGGTACCTGCCGGGGCATTTTTACTATTGGGGTCGCCACCTTGTATCATAAAATCTTTTATAACACGATGAAACAACAGGCTATCGTAAAACCCTTGCTTAACCAATTTTATAAAATTATCGCGGTGCCGTGGCGTACTATTGTATAATTTGGCCACCATGGTTCCAAGGTTGGTGGTTATTTCAACCAATGTTTCTTTGGGCCATGTAATGGAAATTTTAAGGGTATTGGGCGCTTTTTTGGCTGCAGTTGCTGCTTTTTGCGATAGTGTGGTTTTAGTACCGGCTACCTTTTTGGTTTGTGCGTGGGCTCCCCAGCAAACAAATGCGCCCACAAGGGATAAAAACAATACTTTTTTCATTAATTACAAAGGAATATCGTTGTTGTTAAAGTAAAGTAGAATATGATCTTTCAAAATGTTTTCCTGTTCCATCAATTGCCAGCCGGGAATGTCCTTTACTTGTTTAAAATGTGGCCAACCATCTTCATCATTACCCTCTTTCATATAAAAACCACTTTGAGATAGCAGGGTACATACTGCCACATGCATTAAATCTTGTTTTTGTTCTTTTGTTATTTTTTGGGCCATAAAACCCGTTTCCTGCAGGCCAATTAAAAAAAGGATTGCCTCAAGGTCAGGTTTTTTTCCAAATCTTTCCAAAAGTGAACTTTCTAAAGCCCACCACCGGGTTTGAAGGTCGTCGGTAACATTCATATGCCAGCAAATGTAAGGTGTTTAGTGTGCTGTGCCTTTTCCATAAACCCTGGTACATTGAGTTTTTCAATTTTTGAGAGGTGCCTTTAAAGCAGTTAAAACGAATTATTAGCATACAAGCTACCCTTTTTCTTCGTTGGCCAGTTACAGCCTGCCCCAACCGGCATAGTTACAAAACCTGGCCCGGTTAGTTGTACTAAGGCGGGCGTTTAGCAAGGTATATTGACATCAATTTAAAACATTTTAAAGCCCATCTTAAAAGTAGTTGTTACAAACCAAATTACGGCGTTGGGCGGAAACGCAAACAACCTACTACCTTGTTGGCTGATTGATGTAGTAGCTATTGCTTTGTTACCCAAGTTCAAAAAAAAAGATGCACCCTGTAGCATTATTGCAATGTGTAATTGTTAATTATTTTAATATTTAACGGCAATAGTAACAACCCCAAAAAAGCAACACCCATCAGTTACTTATTTCAGCAGCCTCGAAAAAACCGGTAGCTTTTTTAATTCCGATTTTTCTGCCATTACAACCAGCCATCCAAAGGCGCCTAAAAATAGTGCCGCAAGTATTAAATGAAAATACAGGTTAGGTAAAAGGGTGGTAATGCCTGCATGAACCAAATACAGCAATACAACCACAGCAATATAGGCCAGCAGTTTTTTCCATGCATAGGGAATCCGATATTTGCGTTGCCCCCAAATAAAACTAGTTACCATCATGGTGGCGTAACATAGCAGCGTGGCCCATGCACAAGCCATAAACCCATACCGAGGTATAAATAGCCAGTTTATTAATAATGTAATGCCTGCACCAAACAAGGTAATGTAAGCACCCGCCATAGTTCGATTGCCCAGTTTATACCAAATGCTCAGGTTGTAATAAATGCCCAGAAAAATATTGGCGAGCAGTAAAATTGGTACCACTTTTAGGCCCTCCCAATGTTTGGGAGCAATAAAGTAGCGCCAAACGGGTAAAAATAATGCTACTACCAAAAACATAAAGGCCACCGTTATTACAAAAAACTTCATTACCCGTGCATAGGTACGTTGGGCATTTTGGCCCTCGGCCTGTTTAAAAAAGAAAGGTTCTGCCGCCATTTTAAAGGCCTGTATAAACAAGCTTATCAGTATCGCCAGTTTATAACAGGCATTGTAAACACCTACCTGCTCCTCTTTATAGGTAATGGTACCCGGCACCCACCACCTCAACATAATACGGTCGAATGTTTCGTTAATCATACCTCCCATACCGGCAACAACCAAAGGCAGACTATATAACATCATAGCCCACCACAGTTTTTTGTCGAAGGCAATTTTTACACTACCTATTTCGCCCAACAGTAATAATAAGGTAATGGCCGACTGAATAACATTGGCCAAAACAATATAAACTACGGGGTTAACGCCGCTACTATAAAAAAAAGTGATCCAGCTGCCGGGGTTTTTTGCCAGTATTTGTGGGCAATACGATATAAAGAAAACCGTAGCTGCAATATTTACCAATATGCTCAATATGCGTATGAATGCAAATTTTTGTGGCTTGTTATCTAACCTCAGTTTTGCAAATGGCAACGTAGTTAAGGTATCCATTACTATTACTAAAATGCTCAGGTTAATAAGTATGGGTACATCCTCAAGGCCTGCAAACCTTGTTAGTGCGTCGTGATTAAACCAAAGGGCAATACCAAATACTATGGTTGATATAATCAGCGATATGCTTGCAGTGCTATAGGTTAACGACGGATTTTTGCTGTTTTGTGAAAAACGGAAATAGGCCGTTTCAAACCCGTAGGTAAATAGCACGTTTAATAAAGGGATGGCGGCATACACCAAGCCAACCTTACCATAATCGGCCTTGGATAATTGAAGCGTAAGGTAGGGCGTTAGCAGGTAATTGATAAAGCGGGCTGCAATTGAACTTACGCCATACCAAATGGTTTGACCCGCAAGGTTTTTTATTCTACTCAAAATAATTTTACAATTTGCTTCGCAAAAATAATGGTATGCAGGCTAATGGGTACAGGTAATACTAAAGCCTTGCGGCAGTAACCTTTATTGGGGCGCCGAAAATCGTTTATCAGTCAAATATGTACTATCGGTAAGGGTGTATAAAAATGCTTTTATCTGTCCAATTTCAAAATTGCTTAATGAAATACCGTTTTTAACCAGCGGGTCGGTGGTGGGCCCATTAATTACCCTGCTGCGGTAGTGCTCCATTACAATATCTAAATTATTAAACCGGCCATCGTGGCCGTATGGTGCTGTTACTTCAACATTGCGCAAACTGGGCACTTTAAACTTTAAGGAGTCCAATGGGTTATTTGTCACTTTCATCCTGCCCACATCTTTTATATTCATATTAATGCTAATGCCCGTATTTCTAAAGGTATTGTCAGTAAACAGCGGCTCGGTATGGCAATTAGTGCATTTGCTTTTAAATATTTTGTAGCCAAGGCTTTCTGCCAAATTAAACGAAGCTTCGTTGCGCATTACCCTGTCGTACTTGCTGTTGTTGTTTATCATCATTAAAATAAACTGGCTTAGTGCCCTGGTCATTCGTTGTGTGGTAATCTGGTCATTTCCAAAGGCCGCAGTAAACATTTGCCTATACTTACCATCGGCCTGTAGTTTTTGCAAAACGCCGGTAATGGTTTCGCCCATTTCGTTGGGGGCAGTAAGGGGTGCAAGCGGCTGAAGGTCTAAGTGGTTAATACCGCCGTCGTACATAAAATTTTTGGTCCATGCAAGGTTTTGAAGGCCGGTGGCGTTGCGGGTGGTAAAGGTGTTATTTACACCATGGCTAAAATCGTGGTCAAAAGTTACAAAGGCTGCAAATTGCTGGTGGCAACTGGCGCACGATGTAAAGCCATCCTTTGCCAGGTTGCCATCGTAAAACAATTTACGGCCCAGTTCAAACCCTTGTTTGGTTATTTTATTACTATCAAAATTATATGCGGTAGCCGGCCACCCGGCTGGTATAGTAAAGGCAAGGGGCGTGCCTACCTGCCCGTTGCCGGGCAACTGAACATCATTTTTTTTGCACGCCTCAAATGTAACCAGGCCAAGGCATACAACAAATAACAATAATATGGTGTGTAACCGGGTCATTTAATTATTGGCAACATTGGTAAGTTTAAACATGGTGGCATAGTTGTCGGCAAATTTCATGGCAAGCGCACCGGGCATTACGCATACCGGCTCGGTAACTATTTTTAAATCGTTAACGGCTTTAAACCAAGTGTTGGCATCGGCAGTAAAATTGATTTGGCTGCTACCGTTATTTTTAATAGCAATCTCGTTTTCGCCAGTCAAAGTAAAATTAATTTGCCGCGTACTATTTTGCCCGGTCTTAAATCCGCCAATATGATATTCTACTTTGTTAGTTGTTTCGGTACTTACCGGCGAGGTTGCTTCCAGCTTTGCCATAATGTAACCTGAGTTCCAGGTCCAAAACATGCCGTTGGCGGGGTCAAGGGCACCGGTTTGTGTGCCGCTAACATTGCGGGTACTGTCAACGCCTAATAAAAAAGCAATTTGATTGTAGCGGTTACTGCTTACCGGTATAACTATAATTTTTGACAATGGTTCCTCTTCGTTTATCAAATAGTACCCTGTCACCGTTTCAATTGCACCCGAGGTGGTACGCAACGTAATATTGCTAATATAATATTTGAATGTTTTTAACGTGTATTCCTCGCTAAACGGTGTTTGGTAGGTGTTGCCTAATAGCAAAGGAGCGCCCGAAACGGTATTACTAAAATTTAACCTGAGGCTATATTTACCGTTATCGCCGCCCAACGGCAAAATTTCTTTTTGGCAACCCAGATACACCAATACCACCAGCAACCCAAGGGCAATAATTATTTTTTTCATGACAATATATTTGAGCCTATTTTTCTACGATTGTCTTTTTTGCTGCTATGGACCTTTTTACTATCCAATCGTTTACGTTTTGCAGCAGCAGAAGGTTTGGTGGAGATCCTCATTTTCTTTTTTTCGAGCGCTCGTTCAATCAACAGGTTAATTTTTTCAACCACTAAGTGTTTATTACCCAATTGCGACCTATCCTTTTGCGACTTCACCAATAAAAAGCCCTCGGCAGTTATTTTGTTCGATAGCTTTTGCAACAACAGTTCCTTCTGCTCGCCGGTAACAAGGGCCGATGCATTTACCAGCCATCTTCCTTCCACCATTGTTTCTACTTTATTTACATTTTGACCACCTTTTCCCCCGCTGCGGGCAGTACTAAAAACTAATTCGGGGTAAACATTTATCTTCATTTATTTAAAGGTAGCAATAAAAATTTCAGATAAATGCGGGTAGTGGTACAACGGGTAAGTGAAGCTTTTGTTAAGGTAAACAATGTTGTTACGGGCCAAATAAAACAAGGCTTACTTGTGCTGGCTGGCTTTGAAAATGCTGATACATTGGAGGATATACAATGGATGTGCAATAAACTTTGCGGCCTTAGAATATTTAATGATAAAGCAGGGGTAATGAACCTTAATGTAAACGACATTCAGGGCGATATCTTGCTTATAAGCCAGTTTACCCTGCATGCCAGTACCAAAAAAGGCAACCGCCCTTCGTACATAAAAGCAGCAAAAGCTGATGTAGCCATACTACTATATCAACAACTGCTTGAAGGCCTTGAAAATACTTTGGGCAAAAAAATAGCAACGGGCATATTTGGTGCAGATATGATAGTGTCGTTGATAAATGATGGTCCGGTAACCATAGTAGTGGATACCAGGGACAAACAATGACCGGTAATTTATCAAACCATGTTACTAAAGCAAAATTTTATTATATGACTATTGAGCAGGCACAAAAAAGCGTAGATGAGTGGATAAAAACAATTGGTGTTCGATATTTTAACGAACTAACTAACCTGGGTATACTAATGGAAGAGGTAGGCGAACTAAGCCGCCTGATGGTACGACAGTTTGGCGAACAATCAAGCAAAGAAAGCGATAAGGGCAAAGACCTGGGCGATGAAATGGCAGATGTACTGTGGGTACTTATTTGCCTGGCCAACCAAACCGGCGTAAACCTTACCGATGCACTACAAAAAAATTTTGAGAAGAAAACCACCAGGGATGCCACAAGGCATTTGGACAACGGAAAGCTAAGCTAAAAAGACTTCTGCCATTTTTACAGAATGATAAATGCACGAAAAATTTGGCTAAAAAGCCATCTGCAAAATAATTTTTTACTTTTTCCAAATTTTTTTTGTGAGAAATCCTGCCGACCTGTCCTACTAACGATGATTATTTTTCCAAAAAAGGGAGCATCAAATAGTCACATACATGCCTGAATATTTCGATTTCCCGATTTGAAGTAATATTTTTTAAGAAAAAATTTTGGGCAACCGCAGGTGCATTGTTTGTTGCGCCACAACTTTCATATAATCCATAACATACATGTAAGCATGGTGGTTTATGCAACTTTGACATTACTTGTAGCATCTATATCGGGTATATATTAATTTCCTTTTCATTTTTTTATTATGACATCGCCACTAATTGAAACCTTAATAAAGTTTGCAATCCCAGCCGCAATTTGCCTGGTAATAGGTTTATTAGTGAAAATGTACCTTAATCTAAAAATTTCAAACACGGTAAAAAAATACCAGGGCGAAATTGTACGCTGCCATTCCCATATATTAATGCTGGAAGAAAAAAACAGCCAGTTGGAAAAGAAATTAAAGGAAGTTGAAAAATCGTTTTTAAACTACCGGCTTATTATGAATTAGTCAGCGATTACGTTTGGCGAGCCTTCTTTTATAACACCACTTTTCCGTATTTTATTATAATTGCATTTTCATGTAGGTTTGTTTTTATGACAACTACAGAAAATAGTTTACAAAGGATTATTTCCCATTCAAAAGAATACGGTTTTGTTTTTCCCGGCAGCGAAATTTACGATGGCCTTAGTGCCGTTTACGACTATGGCCCTTATGGCAGCGAATTAAAGAAAAATATTCGCGATTATTGGTGGAAATCTATGACCCAGCTACACGAAAATATTGTAGGGCTGGACGCCGCCATTTTTATGCACCCTACTACCTGGAAAGCCAGCGGCCACGTTGATAATTTTAGTGACCCAATGATAGACAACCGCGACAGCAATAAGCGGTACCGGGTTGACCATTTGATTGAAGCCTTTGCCGACGAGCTAATAGCCACCGGCCAAAAACAAAAGGCCGAAGACCTGCTGGCTGAAATGGAACGTTTGCTGGCAAACGACGACTTTACCACGCTTAAAAAACTAATTGAACAACATAATATTACCTGCCAGGTAAGCGGCACTGCTAACTGGACCGACATTAGGCAGTTTAACCTAATGTTTAGCACCCAAATGGGTAGTGTGGCCGGCGAGGCCGATACCATTTACCTGCGCCCCGAAACTGCACAAGGCATATTTGTAAACTTTTTAAATGTGCAAAAAACGGCTCGGATGAAAATACCCTTTGGTATTGCCCAAACAGGTAAAGCGTTCAGGAACGAAATTGTTGCCCGCCAGTTTATTTTTAGAATGCGGGAATTTGAACAAATGGAAATGCAGTTTTTTGTAAGGCCCGGCACACAGGCTCACTGGTTTGAATATTGGAAAGAAGCTCGCCTTAATTGGCACCTGAGCCTCGGCGTTGCCCCCGAAAAATACCGCTACCACAACCACGTTAAGCTGGCCCATTATGCCGATGCTGCGCTTGATATTGAATACGAATTTCCCTTTGGATTTAAAGAGGTGGAAGGCATACACTCCCGTACCGATTTTGACCTGAAAAGCCACCAGGCATACAGTGGTAAAAAAATGCAGTACTTCGATAACGAAATAAACCAGAACTATATACCCTACGTTATTGAAACATCCATTGGGTTGGACCGAATGTTTTTGTTGATATTAAGTAACGCCTACGACGAAGAAATGCTGACCAAAGCCGATGGTAGCACCGACAGCCGGACCGTTTTGCATATACCACCGGTAATTGCCCCTGTAAAGCTGGCAATACTACCGCTGGTTAAAAAAGATGGTCTGCCCGACATTGCCAGGGAATTGATGAACAGCTGCAAAACTTCTTTTAAATGTTTTTACGAAGAAAAGGATGCCATTGGTAAAAGATACAGGCGGCAGGATGCCATTGGTACCCCCTTTTGTGTAACCATCGACCATCAAAGCAAGGAAGATGGAACCGTTACCATACGCCACCGCGATAGTATGAAACAAGAAAGGGTAGCGCTACCCGATGTAAAAAACATAGTGCTTGCGGCTATTCAATAACATCAGAACTGCTTACCCAACAGACTGAAATACATATTAATCCGCAAGTGTAAAAGCTTAAAAAAGGCCCGACAGTATTACTATACATCGGAACGACGCCTGCCCGGCCAGCGCCAGTTGTAATGGCAATGGCAGTATCAAATAAGAAATATTAACTGGTCAAAAAAAAAATAATTTAGTCAAACTTTACTTTGCGTCAGGTAAGGAGTTCTGAACCTTGTTATTAATTTCATTAAAAACAAAAGGTGTTGCAGGTTATGCATCACCTGTTGTTTTTTAAAAATGAAATAATAAGTAGTTGTGGGTAAGCTACCTATCCGTATACTTCAAGATGAATATCTTTTCGGCTGTAGCCCAGGGCCTGTATCCTTTCTTTAGCTTCATCAATCATATTCTTCCAGCCGCACAGGTAAAAGTAAGCGGGTGGTTTTTCAATGGCCAGCAGGTCTTCGTACACCTTGTGTACATACCCATGCATTACAGTAGTAAGCGATGTATCTTCACGACTACAGGTGGTTAAATATTGATAACGGGGAAGATCTTTTTCCAGTTCCTTCAACTCTTCGCAATACAACACATCGCCACGGGTGCGGCAGCCAAAAATGAGGTAAATGTGCTGGTATTGAATGTCAAACCTTTTTATATGGTGTACCATGCTTCTAAAAGGCGCAATGCCGGTGCCCGTACAAATAAGGTATAAGTCGCGATCTATTTGAGTTGGAAGTACAAAAATGCCTTGCGGACCGCGAAGGGATAATTGGTGGCCAACCGTTACATTATTAAACAGGTATGTAGTGCCGGCGCCACCTTCAAGCAATACAATCACCAGCTCAAACACATTAGTTCCATCGGGCTCCGATGCTATGGAGTAACTGCGCCAACGTTTGTTTAATTTTTCGTGTATTGGTAAGTCCAGCGTTACAAACTGGCCAGGCAAAAAGTTAAAATGTTCCAGTTCGTTTACCTGTATCCAATAACGCCGGGTAGTACCCGTTTCGTTTTCAATTTTAATAACAGTGCCAGTGCGCCAGGGTTCTGCCATATAAAAATTTTAGGCTGGTTAGGTATAAAACCAATAATGCAGTTTGGCATATTTAGTTCATTTTTATTGCAAAAAGGCTCTTATAAGGGTATTGCGGTACAGCAATGTAAATTACGCCCGGCCAGGCCATTGCAACGGGTAACCGGGTATTTTTTTAAGCCCGTAATCAAAAAGGTTATATAAACACCGTAATATCGAAATATATCTATTTATTGTTACTATACCTGGTTAACGTAAGCCTGCCCCAGGCTTTATTGAATAATAATTGACTTTACGTATATTTTTTTATTGTGGTCAATACGTAAGGTGTAAACGCCCCGGCCGGGCATGCCAACATTTATTACGCGGTTAAACCTGCCGGTAAAACCGGGGTAGGTAGCTTGATACACCTTTTGCCCTAAGGCATTCACCAGGCTTATGTTAAGGTCGTCTTTACCTTTTACTTCAAAGTTTAGCACAAACAGGCCATTGCCTGGGTTGGGCGATACCTTCAATCCAATTTCAGTTCCGTTAACATCCACAATGGCGGTAACCACAAAATTTATTTCGTTGCTGCTAACTATGCACCCAAACTGGTCAATTGTTAATACCGTGTACACGCCTGCTTCGGTGGCAGTATAAGTTGTTCCGTTGGCGCCGGATATGGCTATGTTGTTACGGTACCATTGGTTGCCATTGGGCAGGTTGCTTGTAAGCAAATTACCGGCTACCGTAATTACCGGCGATAGCGGATCGCTTGCTACTATTGGTATGCGCCGGCTTTCGCAACCCGCAGTGGCAATGCGTATGTTGTATAAAAAGAAATAAAAGTTTTGAAAAAAGCTGGGATTGTTAGTTTGTTGAGCGCTGTTACCATTTATTGAAAATACCCCCGGAATGGTGTAAGGATATGGATTACCGGTAACACCGGTATTTCTAAAAATAGTGGCCCCTTCACTGCACTGAATGATGATTATATGATCGCCGACGGCATTTACAGGCAGGTTAAGGTAAAACACAGCGCCGGTATCGGCCGGGTTATTGCCCTGCACATTGCCCGCCTGCGGGGTAGGTGTGGTCGGGTACACATCTAACTGAATGGCTGAAATAGGCCGGAAGGTAAACGACGTGCCGGTGGTTGATATAAGGTCGGCCACAGTTACGGTTATTTTACCGGCATTGCCTATGTAAAGCCTTGCACTTTCAATAACTACCGGTACATTGTTGCTAAACGTAATGTAAGGCCCCGAAAAAGGTCCATATTCGCCCAAAACAAATTCGTTTTTGTTTTTGGCGCCTACATTGGTCTTTAAATTCTTTTGTACATAAAAGGTTTTGTTAGCAGTAATGGCAGCGGTGGTAACATTATTACCGCTGGCAAAAGGTGCCGTGGCTGTTGGGCTGTCAAACCAATATGGTACATCAAGCCCCGATGGGGTAGCTACCAGCCTTGCTTCGGTGGGCGAGCACAGGCCTGCTGAGGCTATGGGTGTTGAGGCCGATAATATAATTACATTTTGCCTGAAGGTATCGTTAGCCACTTTTTGATCAACAGCCAGTTTTGTATAGGCTGCCAGGGTATACTGTCCATCGGTAAGGTTTACCGGCGACTGGAAAGTATAGGCTGCATCGCTTTGGCCCAATAGCGTAAGTGGGTATACTGCCTGGAGATTTGCTATCAACGCTGCTCCTCTTTTTACCTCTACCCTTAATGGAATATTCCGCTGACCTGTCGAACCAAAATTTCTGACCCTGACAGTAATTAATTGTGCGTTATTGCTACAGGCCGAAGTGGCCGGCGCAATAATATCGGTTATAGCAACATCGTTTGATGGGGGCAAAATAGTTATTCTGAAATCCTGTGTTTCTCCACGGGCGTAACTACCGCAGGGTAACACATCGGTGGCAGTGGCGGTTTCCTGTACTACTATTCTTAAAACAGTAAAATCATTTTCGGTTACAGTAGCCGGGGTAGTTATGGTGGTGGTATAAACGCCATTGCCACTAATAACACCGCTGGTAGCAATATTTTCTCCGACATCATCAAAATCGCCATCGTTGTTCCAGTCAATAAAAGCTTTTACTATTTTATTGGCTACCGATGCATCGCAACTGCCTACCCTTACCGAAAAAGTAATGGATTGATTGCCTTGCAATGAGATGGTGCTGTTGGTAAAGTTGTTGTAAGTGGTGCAGCCTGCCGGGTTGGCAAAACGAAAACTACCAAGGCTTACACTGTCAATACGGGTACCTGCGTTGGAGGTAGGCGTTGATGTGCAATAAGCTTTGCCACCTACGCCACTAACTAATAGCGAGTAGGCTTGCTGAGAGCGCTCCAGCGTACGCTTGTGTTTTACCTCTATAGTGTAGGCCTGGCCCGGTATAACATTGTTGATCACAATTTTTTCAACGTTGTCAGTAATGTTATCGCCTGTGCTTGCAGGTAGCGCAGGCGAGGCAGGATTTAAGATATAAGGGAGAAACGTATTGTTACCGCTGCGAACTACAATATCCAGATCGTTCACCAGTTTTTTGGTGGGATCGTTTAAGCGCCGTGCAAAATCTACTGTTCCCTTTGGGTCGGTCCAGCTTATGGTGGCTATCAATGATCCTTTACCGCTGGCTACTACCGGCAGTAAAAAGGTGGCATTGTTGTTTAGCACATTTTCAAAAATAAGTTTATCGGTATTGTTGGCGGTAATAACACTGGCTGCCTTTCCCACATTTAATAATCCCCAGCCATATTGGTAATCGGGGCCGTCAAACTGGCCAGCCTCGTCGGCAGTATGAATGGCCAACCCCTTTAAGGTGGCGGCCCTCATAAAAAGGCCATTTTTTTGTTTAGAATATTGCTCCTGCAATAAAAACAGTGAGCCAGACGCATTGGGGCTGCTCATAGAGGTGCCGCTCAGGCTTCCATAACTATTGTCAGATGTAGCAATGCTGGAAGTTACATTTACGCCATCGGCCACCACATCGGGTTTAATGCGGCCATCATCGGTTGGTCCCCATGCCGAAAAGCCCGACAGTATAACATCGGTTGGTTGGCTGTAGCCCGCTGCAAGGCCATTTGCCGCACCAATGGTAAGTATGTTTTTCGATCCTGCCGAAGAGGAAATGATATCGTACCCATCGTTGTTTAAAATACCTGCGGGGCGGTTGCCTGAATTTACCATTGTACCATTGGCGTCAGGCCTCCAGTAAGGTTGCCCTACGGCAGGCCCATTTTGGTTTCGCGAATTGCCAGCCGATGCTACCACTAAATAAAACGGTGCATTAAACGCAATTGAGTCCCATAGTTGAGTCTTGTTATCGTAAAAACCAAATCTAAAATCCTCGTTGGCACCAACCTCGCCCCTAAATTCCCAGCGGCTTTGGTCGCTGTTAAACCGCCAGCCGGCAATAATACCATAGGAGTGGTTGGATACTAACAGGTTGTTTGCTTCGCCAAACATTTCCTGTACATCGTTGTCAAAATCGTACGCAATCAGTTGCTGTAAACCAAAAGCCATTCCTCGTGCAATTGGGTTAATGCCTTTGGCCGTTAAGGTTCCTGCTACGTGCGTGGCATGATCGTCGGGGCTGGTTGGGTTATCTTTCTGAAAAATTTTGCCCTGCAGTTCAATATGCGTTGCCCTTATCAGGCCTTCGTCCCAAATACCTAATTTACCCCTCATGTTGTTTGATGCGCCACTAAGGTTTAAGCCCGACGAGCCGCCGGGCCATAGTGTATTGGTACCTGTTGTGGCCGCGGCAATGGTATTATTTAATACTGAGGTGTATAATGGATAACCTGCTGAGTCAATGCCAGTTAACCGGGCCACACTTGCCTGTAACCCTTTTATGGTAATTGGCCAGCCTTTTTGTTTGGCAAGGGTCATTAAGTTGATGTAATTATCCTGTTGCACTGCGGCCATTTGGTCGGCGGTACTTTGTAAAATAGCGGTTTTTGTTGTTACCTGCGAAATACCCCAATAAGGAAGTGTAAAAATTAAAACCAAAAGAAGTCTGGTGTTTTTCATCATATTTGTAAGTAAAGAGTTTAAAAATACTGAAAATACCTATAGCAGTATTAGTTCGTTCATTTGATAAATACGTAAAGTCGGGTATGAAACGTTTAATTACTTCTACTATTTTTTTTATATTGTTAGTTGCATGCGTGGCAGTGTCTAAAATGAATATAACGCAAGGCATAGGCGGACGGGTTACAAGGGCAACCGGCAATCAAATGCCGGCACCCGGCCAACAAAAACCTGCTGCCCAAGGTATCAGTACCACCGTATACATTTACCAGTTAACTAACGTAAAACAAACCATACGTAAAAATCAATCGCCCTTTTATACAACTATTACCACGCAACAGGTAATGCAGGTACAGTCGGATAATGATGGTGTTTTTAAAGCAGAAGTACCGCCAGGCGACTATTCAATTTTTGTTAAGGTAAATAATATGTACTATGCCAACCGGTTTGATGAAGAGAACAATATTGCCCCCGTTAAAGTGGTAAAAGGGCAGGTAAGTATTAGCGATATGGTAATTAATAACGAGGCATCGTATTAATAAAAAAACCCCACCGTGGCAGGGGTTTAACATCTGGTAATTTTTTTTAAATTTCTGTAATGTTATGCTATTTGTAAAATGTCGTAATTCAAGAGTTCGGGAAGTGGTCAGTTGTTAGTAATTACCTTCCACATATTCTCTATTTCCTATTAACAACTCACACTTAACTTATTAGTAGTTGTTATTAACCAGCTTAAAACATATTAATTTAAAGTAAGCCGGTACATCTTTAAAAAAATCAACAGGCTTTTAAAATTAACCAATTATAAGGCAACTTGTTTTTCGATAATCATTTTTCGCAGGTTTATAAGGCCGTAACGCATTCTGCCCAGCGCCGTATTAATGCTGCAATTGGTTGTCGTTGCAATTTCTTTAAAACTCATATCAGCATAATGGCGCAATACTATCACTTCTCTTTGTTCGGCAGGCAACATGTCAAGTAAACGCGATACTTTTTCGTGACTTTGCAATTGCATCATTTTTACATCTGCATTACTTTCTGGTGCATCAATGAGGTCAAAAATGTCGCGGTCGTCGCTGGTTTTTATGGAGGGACTACGCTTTACTTTTCTAAAATAATCTACGCACAGGTTATGCGCAATCCTGATAGCCCACGATAAAAATTTTCCTTCTTCTAAATATCTGTTGGAACGTATAGTGTCAATGATCTTAATAAATACATCTTGAAAAAGGTCTTCGGCCGTGCATTTATCTTTTACCAAAAATAGGATAGAACTGTAAATTTTGTCCTTGTAACGGTTTACTAATACTTCCAGCGCTCTGCCTTCGCCTTGTTGAAATAAACGTACTAGTTGCGTGTCAGTACACTGTTGAATGTTTTTCAATGCAATTGGTTTTAGGATTGGATATTGGATAATTTGGTTAGTAACGCTTTTTGCACAAAAAAATTGTTATTAACTAATCATGAAGTAAAACTATTTCAACATTTATTAGTGGTCCAAAAAGCCAAAATAATGCTCCAATCAGTCGCCCTTATTGGTTTGTTTAAAAATTTTTTTAAATTATGTCGATCAATTTAACCAAATCAACTGTTTCATATACGCTAATTTTACCCTCCCTATGGCTAAAGTAAAAGCAGTGTTGAATGCAATTAATGGTTTGGATAAAAAAGTAATTGGTAACAATAATATACTTGTAAAGGGTGCCCGAACCCATAATCTTAAAAACGTAACGGTCGAGTTTCCCCGCAACAAGTTAATAGTGGTTACCGGTGTTTCCGGCTCAGGAAAATCGTCGTTGACCATTGATACGCTTTTTGCCGAAGGCCAGCGGCGCTATGCCGAAAGCCTTAGCGCCTACGCCCGCCAGTTTATGGCGCGGATGAACAAGCCCGATGTTGACTATATAAAAGGCCTTTGCCCCGCCATAGCCATTGAGCAAAAGGTTAGCACACGAACACCACGCAGCACAGTGGGCAGCATGACTGAATTGTACGATTACCTGCGGCTATTATTTGCAAGGGCAGGCCACACCATATCGCCGGTTAGCGGTAAAGAGGTAAAAAAAGATGATGTAAAAGATGTAATAGAGGCCGTGCAACAATTAAATGAAGGCACCAAAGTGCTTATGCTTGCCAACTTTAAACAACATGCCAACCGCAAACCAAACGAAGAGCTTAATATTTTATTGCAAAAAGGCTTTAGCCGTATGTATTTGTCCAACGTACCTGTAAAGCCCGTTGCAAAAACTATTGGAGGCTACCAGGGCGAAGTAATACGGATTGAAGATTTGCTGGAACTGACCGATGCCGACCTTGAAAAAAAGATAGGTCTTTTGCCCAAAAAATCTTCTGCAATTGGGACTACGCTATACATATTGGTAGACAGAATGGTAGTTAAAGCTTTTGATGAGGATGATATACACCGCCTAAGCGATAGTGTGGGCACCGCATTTTACGAGGGCGATGGGGAAATGTTTGTTGAGGTAGATAATCGGAAAATACTTCATTTTAGTAATAAGTTTCAATTAGATGGTATACAGTTTGAAGAACCTGTGCCCAATCTTTTTTCGTTTAACAACCCTTTTGGTGCCTGCCCTGTGTGCGAAGGTTTTGGGCATGTGTTAGGTATAGATACCGACCTGGTAATACCCGACAAAAGGCTAAGCCTGTACGAAGGAGCCGTGGCACCATGGAAGGGCGAAAAAATGAGCTTGTGGAAGGAGCAGTTTATTAGGGCAGCTAAAAGTTTTAATTTTCCGGTCCATACGCCCATAGCCGACCTTACCCGCGAGCAATTGCAGGTGCTATGGAAAGGCAACAGCTATGCAAACGGTATTGATGAATTTTTTAAAGAAGTTGAACAGAACCTATATAAAGTACAATACAGGGTTATGCTCAGCCGCTACCGTGGCCGCACACTTTGCCCATCGTGCAACGGCTACAGGCTTCGTAAAGAAGCATTATACGTAAAAGTTGACGGTAAGCATGTTGGCGAAATATGCGAAATGCCGGTGAAGGATCTGTCAGTATGGTTTGCCCAACTAAGGTTAAGCGAGTATGATGCGCAGGTAGCCAAACGTATTTTAATAGAGGTCAATCATCGCCTCAAAACGTTGATGGACGTAGGCCTTGGTTACCTAACCCTTAACCGGTTGGCCAACTCGTTAAGCGGTGGCGAAAGCCAGCGTATACAGCTAACCCGCAGCCTGGGTAGTAACCTTACCAACTCGTTGTATATTTTAGATGAACCTTCTATTGGGTTGCACAGCCGCGATACCGAACGGCTGATTGTAGTGTTAAAGGAACTACGCGACCTTGGCAATACGGTAGTAGTTGTGGAGCACGATGAATTAATGATGCGCCAGGCCGATCATATAATTGACATGGGCCCTCTGGCCAGCCATTTGGGTGGCGAAGTGGTTGCAGCAGGCAATTACGAACAGTTGATAAGCGATTCTCAAAGCCTTACTGGCAAATATTTAAAAGGTGAGTTGCAAATTGTACCACCGCCCCACACACGCAGGTTTACCCGAAGCATAACCGTACAAGAGGCAAGGCAAAATAATTTAAAAAATGTAACTGTTCAATTTCCACTCAACGTTTTATGTGTGGTAAGCGGTGTAAGTGGTAGCGGCAAAACAACGCTGGTAAAACAGGTGCTGGTACCGGCTTTAAAAAAGTTGAAAGGCGAGTTTGCTGACAAGGTAGGCTTTCACAAAGCCATTAAAGGCGATGTGGATTATATAGGCCAGATAGAAATGATTGACCAGAACCCTATTGGTAAAAGCAGCCGCAGTAACCCTATTACTTACATAAAAGCATACGACGAAATAAGAGACCTTTACGCAAAACAGCCGCTAAGCAAAATGCGTGGTTTTTTGCCAAAACATTTTTCGTTTAACGTAGATGGTGGTAGGTGCGACGCGTGTAAAGGCGAAGGCGAACAGGTTGTTGAAATGCAGTTTTTGGCCGATGTGCATTTATTATGCGATGTGTGCAATGGTAAACGTTTTAAAGAGGAAGTACTGGAAGTAACCTACAAAGGCAAAGGCATTTACGATGTATTGGAGATGAGCGTAGATGAGGCTATTGAATTTTTTAAAGATGACAAGAACCTGGCTAAAGCCATACAACCATTGCAGGATGTAGGCCTTGGATATATCAAGCTTGGGCAAAGCAGCGATACCCTTAGTGGCGGCGAGGCACAGCGGGTAAAACTAGCCAGCTTTTTAGGCAAGGGAAAAGGCGGCGGCAACATCCTGTTTATTTTTGACGAGCCTACTACGGGCCTGCACTTTCACGATATTAAAAAACTACTGGCATCCTTTAATGCACTTATTGAACAGGGCCATTCCATAATTGTGATAGAACATAATACCGACGTAATAAAAAGCGCCGACTGGGTAATAGACCTTGGCCCCGAAGCTGGCGACGAAGGCGGCTCATTGGTTTACAGTGGTGTACCATTGGGCCTGGCAAAAGTGAACGAAAGTTATACGGGTAGATTTTTATAATTAAAATTATCAACAAATAAAGGCCTGAATGGCCGAAATCTCAAAGCCCTGGGTGCAGCCCATGGATTATTGCGTTAAACATCATATAAGCCCTTACATGGCGAAATACCGAAACGACATAATTACCTA
>Ga0209181_10003042_pt1 | contig 26538 bp, 24 predicted proteins | sample MAT05_FD_187208 | JGI IMG/M metagenome (GOLD analysis project Ga0209181, IMG submission 187208) | Freshwater microbial communities from Lake Fryxell liftoff mats and glacier meltwater in Antarctica - MAT-05 (SPAdes) (version 2) | ecosystem: Environmental > Aquatic > Freshwater > Ice > Liftoff...
TAAATTTTGAAAAGATAGGAATTTGAAGTTGATAGACACTGGCCTTTGAAAAGGCTAAAGTTTCTGTATTGCAAAATTAAAAAAAATACGTTTGCAAATTCTATTTTTACGGTGTTGGTTCAATGGAATTTCAATTGCCCATTACAAATACAAAAGCAGCAACATCGACCCGTTGCCTGCACAACAATTAATTAAAACTACACCTTAGTCCTACAAATCCCCTTACACCTTGGTTTGGTGCATACACGTAGCTAGGGTCAAACGTCAAAGCATACGGATTGTTAGGCGTTGCCAACACCTTTCCGTCGCTTCCATTTTCTACCTTTTTGTCAAATGGGTCATTGGTTCTTGCAATAATAAATGGATTCCCTTTGGTAGGTAAAAAGTTTAAAATATTTTTAACGCCACCATAAATTTCAAAGTTTTTAAATCCTGTAAATAGCAACTGAATATTTTGAATACTCCACCAAGGCGATTTGCTATGTCTTGGGTCTAGGAGTCCCAAGAGAGGCAATCGCATAGGGCTATAAACATTTCCAGTGTAATCAAAGGCCAAATGTATCTTTTCCAATTTGTAGGATACCGCCCAAGTAGCTGAGAAATGTTCTGTTAATATTTGTTGTGCTTTTATGCCATTGTTTGTAGTAGTTACATCCATATAGGTTGCACCCATGCGTATTTTTAAGTCATTCGCAAATGTATAATCTATATTTGCAGTTAGCCCCTTGCTTTCGGCAAATCCATTTAAGTTATCATAAACTATTTTGTTAGGATCTGCATCGTAATTGGCAATAATACGGTTGTTAAAATAGGTGTACCACCCGCTAAAATCCAATTCAAAAAAAGAACCCCATTTTAAGTGAATTTTTTTTAGATAATTCAAATTTGCATTGTAGGTTTTTTCGGGTTTAAGCGCCCTTTTTATTACCACTTCTCGTGCCCCAGTTAATGCAGCATGGTCCTCCGTAAACAAATTGACTACCCTATATCCTGTCCCGCCATTGAAGCGCAAAACATTTTGCGAATTCAGTGTCCATTTGTAAGCCAACCGGGGTGTATAAATACTTTTGTGAACTGAATTATAATCGTATCTAAAACCCAGTAATATTTTATGCTTTTGGCGAACCGAAATTTCATCTTGTAAAAAAATCCCTGGCAGAAATATTTTATCTGGTGCCTCAGTAGCCGTTGTGTTGTCATCATAAAAAGTGTATCGCATAGCTGTCCCCAAAAGCAAGTCGTGTTTGTGCATTTTTTTGTCCCAGGTGAGTTGGGAAAAAGCTATGCGTTGTTTTGCATCATAAATTGTTTTCCCATACCTACTATCCTGGTTGTGGTTGTTAAAGCTGAATGACAATAATATTTTTTCTTTTACCGGCAATTGGTAACTTCCCATAAATTCCCACCGTTTGGTATAAATACTTTCTCCATAAATACTATCTCCACCGCGAAATTCCTTTGTCCAACGTATATCTCCGCCCCATCGATTTTCATTATAAAATCTGCCGGCAAGTGTAAATATTCTGTTGTTTTTTCGTTGAAATTTCCATTTTTGGAAAATAGATACTCTTTTTTGAAGCGTTACATCGGTAAAATTATCGTGGTTGTTGTCCATAATATGGCTATAATTATATCCATTAATCCCTGTTAAAACATTTGCTTTTTTTCCTACATTTAGTTTATAACCTATATCCGCATTGGTTTCTAGCCAACTTGTACTCATTAAATCCACGGAAATTTTTGGTGCTTTTGAAGGGTTTTTGGTAATCACATTGATCAACCCACCTACGGCTTCACTTCCATAGAGTGAAGAGGCTGGACCCTTCACTATTTCAATGCGTTCTACCAAACTATTTGGAATGCCCGATAAACCGTAAACCGTAGATAGTGAACTCACAATAGGCATTCCGTCTATGAGCACCATAGTGTAAGGACCTTCCAAGCCATTGATATGTATATCTCCAGTATTACAAATATTACAATTCAATTGTGGTCTTACCCCATTTACATTTTGCAATGCGTCAAATAGGCAGGAAGTTGGATTTTTCTTAAAAAACGCCGGACTGTAAACTTCCACTGGAACCGGGCTTTCTATGCGGCTTACTTCTTTCATTGTCCCCGTAATCACCACTTCATTCAGTGGATTGCCCATTTCTTTTAATTCAAAATCAACAACCACAACAACGTTATCTGCAACAATGGCAATTTCTTTGGTTTGTGATAAATAACCACCCAAGGATACTAGAAGTTTATAGGTGCCAATTGTAAGATTTGTAAATTGAAAATTTCCAACGCTGTCCGCATTTGTAACTATAGTTGAACCTACAATTGAAATCGCAGCATAAGCCCCCTTTTCTACTTCGGTTTTAACAACGCCTTTTATGGATGCGTTTTGGCTTTTTAGATTGGTTGTGAAAACCAAAAGTATGATTCCAATTATATACAATTTCATATTTTGAAACATCAACAAAGGCACAAAACTAACAATGTTTTGCTAACCTAACAAATAAAGTTAAAAATATTCCATTATCTTTGCAATATGGTATCGGTTACTGAGGAAAATTATTTAAAGGCTTTGTTACAATTGCAACTCAACAAGGGCATTGAAGAAGGAGTTGGCACCAATGAACTAGCCGAACACTTAGGCATTAAACCTGCAACTGCCAACGACATGCTTAAAAAACTAAAAGAAAAAAAATGGGTTGATTATGAGAAATACGGTAAAATATTTTTAAAAAAGGCGGGCAAAACAATTGCGGTAGAGGTTTTGAGAAAACACCGACTTTGGGAAACTTTTTTGTACGAGAAACTATCATTTACCTGGGATGAGGTGCATGAAGTTGCAGAGCAATTAGAGCATATTCAATCCGTAAAATTGGTAGATAAATTAGATGAAATGCTAGATTTCCCTGAATTTGACCCTCACGGTGAAATCATTCCGAACAAAAATGGCGAGTTTAAAATTCATTTTAAGAAAACATTAAATGAAATTAGGGTGGGTGAAAGTTGTAAAATGGTTTCAGTGAATGACAACACTACCAGTTTTTTGCAATATGTAGTCAAGGTTGGTTTGGGCTTGAATAATGTTATAAAAGTAGTGTCGAAGCAAAGTTTTGACGATACTGTGGAAATTGAAGTCGATGGTCACGTATCCAATGTGAGTCAGCGGTTTGCAAAAAATATTTTTGTTGTGTGTCTGAATTGCGAAACACCCAAAACTTGTTCAAACAAACATTTTGCAGATATCGTTTCGTAAGACCCGCAAGTGCCCTGCGCAGGAATCTAGTCTCATATTAATTTATTCGATAGCCAATTGACCAAAAAACCAAATCCCCACTCTTTAATACGCTTAAATGAGATTTGCCAAAATATGAAAATGAATGAATCAACATTGTCCGAAATTAGACTGTCTTACGTTTGGCAGCTTGGCAATTTATACCCTAAATTTTGATTTGGGGAAACAATGTTCGATGAATCACAACGCTGTATCCGCCGATGCGGAGGCGCGCTAAACAGGCGCTATGCAGAGAAGTCTTTGATTGTTAATCTAAAATCATTTCGGGATTTCGATTTTTTTTCACCAAACAACTTATTAAAAATGTGGATTTTGAATGTTCCGGTTATGCTGCTTTTCAACCGCTGTGCATCCATAAATCACAAAGTATGCTTGCCATTGCACTAAGCGCGGCAAACACTCGATGGGTTTTACATAAAGAATAAAAGTATGCGCTAGGACTTACTCAAACTTACCCAAAAAACGGTCTACCTGCCGTTGCGTGGCCATGCGCACATAGAAATCATCCATACCAATTTTGTCTGCAGTGGCAATGATAATTTCATTCAATTTGGGATCGCTACTGAACATGTAAGCCACATTTTTTTGCAAATTGATGTACAACCAATCGTTGTTGGCAAACTCCAAATAAATGTACATATTTTCGCCGCTGCGTTTGTGTTCCATTAGCATGGTGGCAGAAATATTTTTGTTCACCGGTGTGCCTGCAAAACTGGCAAGTGCAACCTGGTCGTTGCAATACATTCCTTTAAGTTTGCTATCCCAACGAAAAGTGGCGTCGCTTAAAATAATTTTGTATTCAGCTTCGTCTTTGCCAGAAATCTGACCTGTTTTTTCAATACCTTTAATAATGGTTCTAGCGGTTTTATCATCTGCAACCATTTCTCCTATCGCCTTTTTAAAGAAATCGTTGTTTAAAGTGGTCATGCCTGCAGGACCCAACTTTTCCTTTATTTTGGAAACCACATCTTTGTGCATTGGAAAATCTAACATCATGGCTAGGTTGAACGTAAACGAACTGTCTTTTTCTAACAAATCGGCTGTGCCCGCATTTTTAAATTTCACACGGTTGGTTTCTAACCCAAAGTCTAATGGACCTTCGGCATGCACCGTATGCTTAGCCTCGTTCAACTGCATGAAACTGCCTTTTAGGGCACCTTTTAACAACAAGTCCTTGTTGCCTGCGAAGAAACTTTGCTTGGCTTGGTCATAATACAATATGCCTGTATCGTTGGTTACATCAGGGTCGCTGTACCTGCGTTTCAATGAATAAAACAAGGGATAAATATGGCTAGAATCGTTGGCCATAAACAAACCTACAAATTGTTTTTTGTTATCCTTGTCTCGCGGATCCATCATATTAATCACTACATTTTTAGGGTCTACTCGGTCGTTAAAACGTATCCAAGTTGATGGCAAAATGTTTTTAAATGTGTGCAATGGTTTCACATAGCCTTTAAACTGAATATATTTTTCGTTACTCAACACTTGGCCAAAACCCTTATACCCAATTTTGGTATCGAGCAAGAAGCCGGCATCGTCTGCAATTCTACCCCAGCCTTCTACTTTTTTCTCTTTGTTCACTACAATGCTATCGAGCTTAAATTCCTGGCGTTTGCCATCTTTTAAAACGTACTGGTATTTGCCGTTCCCTTTGATTTTGTTTTTACCATAAATTTTGGCCTGGGTTCCATAAATATCATGGAATTTATCTATCCGATTGGCCAATATCTTCGCACTATCCACCACATCCATATTGGCATTTTCACGAATGGTGACTTTGCCATTTTTAAGAAAAACACGAGAATCCGCAATATCGATAAACGGAATTTGACCAATTTTGAGGGTATAATCCACCAAACTGTACAAACCATATTTGCCTTCAAACTTTAAGCTGTCCTGTGTTGGGTTTGTGCTTAAAAAGAACGGACTTTTACCCGCCATAGCCGGACCAGGCTTAGCCTCAATGGTTTTTAAATCCATATTCCATTTGTAATCATTCAAGTTGGTTACATATTGGTTAAATGGAAATTTGGTAAGTGCACCTGTTTCGTTGGTGGTAAAAGTTCCTAAGCGGGTAGTAAAATCCATAGTTCCTTTTATATTTCCAGTTTCAAAAGCAATTTTGGTACTGTCAGCGGCAAATATTTTTAATGCGCCTTTGTCAGCATTGGCTTTCATAGGGCCAAGGGTCATGTCCTTAGATGAAAAGCGGGCTTGTTCCCATGCAAGCGTTCCATCACCCGCCAACCGGGTTGGGGTTTGTGTTAGATTTCCATAAAAATCGTATCCCATTTTAAATATTTTCATGGGTTTTTCACCTTGCTTTACTTGAAATTTGTCTTCATACGGACTCCATTCAACGCCAGCATTGGCTGCATATACTTTTGGATACATGGCGCCTTGGGGAATTTCATATGATTCGGCCGTGCCTATAGCCTTGTTGGGCAGCAATAATATTTTCTTAAAATTAGAGGTACTTCCGTTGTAATCTATTTTGCCAGAAAGTCCATAAAACCCTTGCTCACTTAGCGACATAATCATTTCACCTTTTCCTTTGCCCCTGTACATTGCATATCCACCGGGTGGGGTGGGTGTAACAAATCCTAAGGAATAATCTTTTTGAATGGAAACATGGTGTTTAAAATCTGGAAAAATACCGTCACTTACAAAAGTGCCGTCAAACTGCAGACCATCCAATTTAAAATTATCCAAACTATCAATGGTAAATGGATCTACAATAAATTTAAATTTATCTCCTTTGTAAGCGCTATTGTGAATGGACGGTTTATCATACAATACTTCAGACCCCTTGCTGGATTTGAATATAGGATATTCCGGATGATTGGCTATACCAGACTTGTTGTTGGGTTTGTCAATATACAAAGTACCATAAATATTCCGAAGTACAGATTTAATGGGCACAATAGATCTTCCTGTAGAATCGGGGAAGTACAATCTCATGGAATCGATATTCGAATAATCTATCATAAAATTGGAATAATTAAATTCGAAAGCTTTGCCAAAAAAATCAAATCGACCGGCTCTAATCATTCCGCCAAAAGCAACGCGGCGGTTTTTCTTTACCACAATTTTTTGGTCGGTAGGCAGTACAATTACATTTTGGGAATCTGAAAAGAAAAACTTCAAAACGCCCTCAATGGTAAGCTCATTGCTCAACAAATTTAAAGTTGCATTGCTGCGTTTGCTAATTAAGGATGAAAAACGAATGACATCATAATCGCGGTGGCCTTGATGGGAAATTACATAATTAAATAGTTTGGGTAAAATTTGCACACTATCTTGTTCTTGAAAAAAGTTCACAAAACCACCATCGTGCATATCAATAAAAGTTGTAACAAGATACTTAGGTTCTGTTTTCATCACTGCCGCATAATCTTTCACCGCAAACTTGGTTTGTTTTGCAGTTCTTAAAAACCGGCTGTAATATGACATTACAGCCTCTAGGGGGTTGTAAGCCAGTGGACCTTGAATGCGGGCGTATATAATTTCTCTAAAAAAATCCTCCGAAGCTATTTTTGCATCTTGGTCGTTGTTTATGTTGTCAAAATCCGCAAAAGCTTCATCAATTTTCCAACGAATTTGTTGCACATCAATATTGATTTTGTGGTATTCATCGGTGAATGGAACACGCATCAAGCCTTTTTCTCCCCGGTTTACAATAAGTTTTTTATCTTTAAAAACAAAATTAACGGCTACACGTGGATGGTAAATTTTGGTACTGTCTAAAAACATCACAAAATAGGCTTCAGGGCTAGAGGCAATGCCATTTGCTATTTTAAATGCTTTCGATTTTAGGGTAACTTTTTTCTTGCCTTTATAGTAAATACTTATTTCCGTTTCTTGTCCATTTGCTGTTTGGGTATTAATTTCATTTCCGCTAATGGCAAAGCCACCTTTAAATGTTGCATTTTCACCCACAATCCCTTTGATCTCTAAAGTATTTTCAAAAGATTTGAATTTGGGGAAATCAGATTTTAATATAGAAGCAGAATCCGTAGCAAAGGAAAGCCTTTCCTCAAAACGCCCTTTGATTTTATTGCCAAAATATTTGGTAAAAGTAAGTTGAGTGCTGTCTACAGAATAGCTCGCCTGTTCTAAGTTCAATTTATATTTTTTAAACTCCACTTCTACCTTTCCATCTTTGATAGTTCGGTCAAAATTGGATTTCCCAGCACTGCCAGTCCACGTATTTTCAGAAGGTAGAAAAAATCCTGCAGTTTGGTAAATCACCATTTTATCTACAGGGCCTTTGCAGGTAAGTGTAAGTGCAGGAAACTTGACAATTATTTTTCCTTTTTCATTCAAAATATCAAAATTATTGTTGTCCGCTACCCATTTTTTAGTTTCATCCGAAAAAACAATGTTTTCCGCAAACAACTTTGAGGTCATTTTCAAAAAAGACAAGTATTCGGCGTTCCCTGCTCCCAACAAAGTCTCAGTTACCTTTTGCCATTGTTGCAATGTTTTATCGGGCAATTTTTTTTCTAGGAATGCGGCAATGGATTTAAGCATGAGTCCAAAATAGGGTTGGACGGACATTTTTTCGAGCAACATGCCATTTGAAATTTGAATAATTGATTTTTGTTGAATGGGAGAAAATTTACCTGATACCCAATTCTGTTTAAACACTTTCATATCTTCAGCCAACTGCTTGTCGTTTGCAGAATTGGCGAATTTTTCAAACTCCACAATGTACACTTTAGGGTCGGTGCTAAAAGAAGTAAGTTGCGCTGAGAGTTTGCCAGCAAGAAAAAACATTAGAAGTGAAAAAGCTATTTTAGAGGGTCGCATAGGTTTGCTTTAAGAAACGGATATATTGAATACATATTGTGGTATAAAAACCGTACCACATTCTAAAATTAACGAACTGCTTTAACTATATCTACAAAATCGCGGGCTTTAAGGCTAGCTCCGCCAATGAGTCCACCGTCAATATCTGCTTGGCCAAATAAGGTCATTGCATTGTCAGCCTTTACACTGCCTCCGTATAGGATAGAAGTGTTTTGTGCTATTTCCTCAGTAAAATGCATGCCTATGACTTTGCGGATATAGGCGTGCATTTCTTGGGCCTGTTCTGGTGATGCTGTTAAACCCGTGCCAATAGCCCAAACGGGCTCATACGCGACGACAATCTGGCTAAATTCTTTGCGGTCTAGGGCAAACAATCCTTCACTCAATTGGCTCTCTACCACCCTAAAATAACTTTTATCCTCACGCTGTGCCAAAGTTTCACCTACGCAAAAAATAACTTTTAAACCCAATCGAATGGCATTCTTGGTTTTTAACGCAGTAATTTCATTGGTATCCCCAAAATACTGGCGGCGTTCGCTGTGACCAATAATTACATGGCTAGCACCGGTGCTTTTCACCATCGCCGCAGAAATTTCACCCGTAAAAGCACCTTGTTCATCTTGATGACAATTTTGCGCACCCAATTCTATGTTGGTACCTTCCAACAAGCGGTTTGCCGAAGCGAGGGAGATATAAGGTGGGCATAAAATCACCTTTGTATTTGATTGCATTTCATCGCGCACTATGCCGCGTATTTCCGTGATTAAAGCATTGCTTTCTTCAAGTGTTTTGTGCATTTTCCAATTGCCTGCTACAATATTCTGTCTACTCATTTCTAATTAAAGTGCAAAAATCGGGAATAACTTGGGTAAGTTTTGAATAAAATATCAACGTTTGAATACAAATTATTTTTGCCCGGTTGGCGCTGCAGTTGATATGCTGTATGTTGGAAAATCTATGTGACTCTTATTTTTAGATTCGTTTGAGACGTTTAAAGTCATTTTTAAAAAAAGAAACGAATTCTTCGAAATCTAAACTTATCCCTAAATGTGCGAATGCTTCTAACAATGGCAACTATGCAACGCCATCTGCATTCCTGCGAAAACTTGGGTAAGTTTGGATATTTATTCGGGATATAGAACTTCTTTCACCCAGTTGAGTGCAATTTCATTTTGTGTTTCTTTAGAAAGATTGGAATTGTCCAACAACTTATAGACATCTGACTGGGTAAGCGGACTGTCTTCTCGGGTCGAATCAATTCGGTCTCTTTCGGTCAAATTGTGCAATACATCCTTGTATGTAGTATGTATGCCATCCCTTTCCAGCTCAGCGAAACGCCGTTTTGCCCTTACTTCTACAGATGCCGTCATAAATAGCTTCAATTCGGCATTGGGGAATACCACCGTCCCAATATCACGGCCATCCATGACCACTCCTTTTTCTGCACCCATTTGTTGTTGCAATGCTACCAAAACCCTTCTCACTGCTGGTATTTTTGCCACATTGCTAACTTCAGCGGCAACCTCCATATTGCGGATTTGGGTTTCTACATTTTCGCCATTCAGCCATACATCATTTCGCGCTGTTTCTGCATTCATACCAAAGTGTATGTGAATTCCCGGAAGTGCATTTTCTACAGCAGCCCAATCACTAATATCCGTTTTGTGGGTCAACAAATACAATGTCACTGCGCGGTACATGGCGCCGCTGTCGATAAAAACGTAACCCAAAGAATTGGCCAAGTGCTTGGCCAATGTGCCTTTGCCGCAACTGCTGTGGCCATCAATGGCAATGTTGATTTTTTTTACGTCTGACAATAGGATGCAAAAATGCCTATTTCTTTTTAAAATCCGCTAACCCAGCAGAAAAAGTAAACAAATTCATATTAAAACCTGGAAAATAGGATGCGCTAGAATAAGTAATGTTAAATTTTGATATTTTAAAATTCAAGCCCCAAGAGAATCCTGCAACCCCTTTTCTCACATCTGGCCCCATTTCTGTGCGTCTTTGGTGGTTGTATCCTACCATAATGCCGAAGTTTTTACCCAAAACCAATTCAGTACCGACCACCAAATGCCTAACCAACTTATTGGTAAAGCCTGCTTGGGCAGGTGATGTTGTTTGTCCATTGAGGTCTATTGTATTGCTTTTTACATATTGGTCGTAGGTTAGATCAAATTTTTGCAAATTGTGGTACGTGAAATTAAAGCGGAAAGGCATGTGTTTGGGCTTAAAGTTTACACCTACTTCTGCTTGAAAAGGCAAGGGCTCTCTGCTGTTTTGGCCGTAAGACTTTAACATCACACCTGCATTTTTCACAACGAATCCTAGCATTACTGTGCTGTCTTTTTTGCACCAAGAAACGCCCATGTCCAGCATTGCCCCTGTTCCTACAAATGGCCCCAAAATACTATATGCAATTTTTAAATTGGCACCATATGTAAGCTGTGTGGAAACGGGTTTTGCAAAACCCAGAGCCAACACACTTTCATTTGCATTGGTGACCCCTTCAGAATTACCTCCCGCATCGTATGCATTCATTTTGCCATAATCTATATAGGATATGGCTACGCCAAAATACCCAACCTCTTTGTATTTTCCACAATAGGCGCCATTGCCACTCCACACCCCTTTAAACTGGGTGTTAAAATTCAAACTCCCTCTATTTTCAGTCTCTGGGCCTAACAATGCAGGGTTAGCGAGTAACAAATTCGCATCTGGCGTTCTATACGCGCTGCTATAGCCACCCCATGCTGCTTGCCGACCATTGGCAGGTTGCTTAAGAACAGAAAACACACCCGTGCCGCCGTATTGGGCATGCAGCAATGTGCTAAAGTTAGAAAATAGGAGTATAAAAAAAGATTTGTACAACGCTGCAAAATTAGTCATTCATTCTATTCTATTGAAATTAAACTGCAAATGACCCAATTTCTATTTAATGGGCAGTTGAATTGACAATGCGGTGACTTTTCATATTGATTCGGAAGAATTTTTATTCAAAAACATAAAAAGCTTTAAACACATTTCATTTCCTTTTTATCCTGTTCTATTAAAAATTCGGCCTATCGGTATAGTTCTGAATATAGTATCGGAGGCTTCTATTAATTTTGCCTTACAAATATGAAAACCAAATTAATCATTGCGCTGTTTGCAATTGTAACCGTCGCGGCATGCAAAAAAGAAAAAGTAGTGAATGGAACCAATGGCCTTACCATTCACTCCGGATCTGCAACACCTACAATGGATATGGGATCTGTAGGCGATTATTTTATGGATACCGTTTCAAACGTATTCTGGGGACCTAAAAATTCAACAAATTGGGGCAACGGTTTGGATATGGTTGGAAACCGGTTGTTAAGTGGAAATACTCCGCCAGATTTATCCCAAGGCAAAACTGGTGATTTTTACTTAAACACCACCACGAATATTATGTATGGTCCAAAAACCGACGTAGGATGGACAGCACAAGCTTCTTTGGTTGGACCAAAAGGGATTGATGCCAACGTAATTTATACAGCTTGGATTTCTTCCCCAACAACTTCCGCACATGATACTACTGTGGACGGAACTGCCATGAAAATATTGTATTTGTATCCTAAATCGCTAACAAATTCTATTTTAAATGAGGGAATTATGCTTACGTATTTTAGAATAGGATCCATTGGGCCCTTTTGCCTACCATATATTACAGATGCTGGAGGCGCGACCAACCAAATTAATGCTATGTATGGCCTTAACATAGTGGGCGTTTACAGACACACATTTAATTCTAATAGATTTAACTCTGGAGTTGCAGCAAGTTATACTGGAGAGCCAGTAATGGTTGGTCTTCCAAAAGCCTTAGAATACAGATTGATTTTTGTACCGGGGATAACCAAAGAAGGTGCAATGCCATTGCCAGTAGCTGGAAATCAATCCACAAATTCAAACAAATGGATTACCTTGCCTGGCATGGATAACCCGGTAAATTTAAGCAGTATGCCTTATGAAGATGTTTGCAAATTGTTAAACATCAAACCTTAATTACAATTTTAAACCAAATAAAAAAGTCAGCTCCTTTGGGTTGGCTTTTTTTATTTTGGTATTTTTTAATTTTCCAATTGAAAAAACCAGATAAATTGCCCCTGTGAAAAATCAATTATGTTACAATTCCAAGTCATAAGCTACAATCTCAAATCTTTCTACATGTGATTCTATCATTTTCTAAATTTACATATTTATTTATAAATTTTGTCTATTTTCAACTTTTGTATTTTAAAACTATTTTTCATTTAGGGTAATCTTTCCCTTATTTTGCACCTGCATGAAAGTGTATTACTCTTTGGATCAAGTGCCACAAATTAGCAACCTTGTGCTCACTCAAGGCACTTTTGATGGGGTTCACTTGGGGCATAAAAAAGTTTTGCTGCAGTTGGTAAAAACTGCCAAAGAAACCAATGGAGAAAGTATGTTGCTTACTTTTTACCCGCATCCTAGATTGGTATTATACCCAAATGACAATGGCCTACAACTTTTAAATACGATTGGAGAAAAAATAAGACTTGTAGAACAATGTGGCATTGACCATATCTTGGTTTTGCCATTTACCGATGAGGTTTCTAAGCTCAGTCCTTTGGATTTTGTGCGAGATGTATTGGTTGAAAAGCTGCATATCCATGCAATGATAGTCGGTTACGACCATCGTTTTGGGCGCAACCGAGAAGGAAGTTTCGAAGATTTACTCACTTTTGGCGAAATGTTTGATTTTAAAGTTATGGAAATCCCAGCTTCGGAAATTGAAGATATTGCCATAAGCAGCACCAGAATTCGCAAAGCGCTGATGACCGGAGAACTAGAAATAGCTAACCAGCTACTTGGGCATAACTATGCCATTGAAGGGGTTGTGGTGCATGGCAGAAAATTGGGCAGGCAATTGGGTTATCCTACTGCGAATATTAGGACATCAGAACCATTTAAATTGATTCCCTTGGAAGGTGTTTATGCAGCCTTTTGCAAAATTGGCAACGAAAAATTCAAAGGGGCATTAAATATTGGGCACAACCCAACCATTGATGGCAAAGGGTTTAGTATTGAAATATACCTTTTCGATTTCGACAAAGACATTTACGACCAAACTTTAGAACTAGAATTGGTACAGTTTTTGCGTCTAGAAAAGCGATTTGAAAGTCACCAAGAACTTACCGCACAAATTGACAAAGACGTCCAAGCAGCAAAAGCAATTTTCGCTTCTATTTAAGCTTATTTGTTTCTTAGGGGTAATATTCTTCAGTGCGCATTTGCAGTCTGCACTTGCACTTAGCAATGATTACACTTTAGGCATCGAAAACTTCCACGACAGCGATGGATTTGCTGTAAATGAAGATTTTACCCATCCTACATTTATACCCGGAATCGCGCCTTATTTTGATATTTATTGCAACTGGGATACCCTGAATTTAGATCCTTATAATTTTGATTTTAAAAGTTTGGGGGGGTCATTGCAACTCCCTGTATTGGAAAGCGACTGCGGATTTATGTTGCCTGTTACCGGAGCCATTACCAGTTGTTTTGGCTACCGTTGGGGCCGCCCGCATGCTGGAGTTGACTTAAACTTAAAAAACGGTGATACGGTTAATGCTGCATTTGACGGAGTGGTAAGAATGAGTCGCTGGTATTATGGATACGGAAATTGCGTGGTCATTCGCCACCACAACGGACTCGAAACACTTTATGGCCACCTAAGCAGGCGTATAGTTGAACCCGGCGATTTGGTAAATGCAGGTCAAATTATAGGATTGGGTGGCAGCACAGGGTACAGCACCGGTCCGCACTTGCACTTTGAAACCCGTTTTATGGGCAAAGCTTTTAACCCACAAACTTTAATCGATTTTAAAACCGATTCTTTACTTATGGACACTTTGGTATTTGATACCAATTCTTTTGCCCCGCCAAAACCCATTTATTATAAGCCTGCTTATCGCAGTTATAAAGGTTATAGCAATTACGGCAAACCTCAAACTTATGCGCGCAAAAGCACTGCCTATAAAAAGAAGTAATCCTTCCTTTTCTAAAATTCCATAGGTACTTCGATCAATAAGATTTCTGCGTCGGTAGTTACTGAAATATCTATTTTTTCGATCTCCCACAAACCCAAGGCATCACGGGTATTTAATTCCATTCCTTCTATATCCACTTTTCCGCTAAGCAAAAAAGCATAGACTCCATTCCCTTCGGTATGCAACCTATAAGTAAGAGATTTACCTTTGTCTAATTTAGACCTAGAAAACCACGCGTTCTGGTTGATTTTAACCCCTTCCCCATCGTTGGGTGACACCAAGGTTTGCCATTGATTCAATTGACCTAGTTGATCGAAATTGCGTTGGCCATAAGAAGGTACAAGTCCCGTTTTATTGGGAAAAATCCAAACCTGCAAAAACTTTACTTCCTCTGTTTGGCTGTGGTTAAACTCTGAATGCTCTACCCCAGTTCCAGCAGACATAATTTGTACATCGCCTTTGGCCACTAAGCCGCGGCTTCCCATACTATCTTCATGTTCAAGGGTTCCACCCAGCGGTATACTTACAATTTCCATGTCGTTATGCGGGTGTCTCCCAAAACCCATTCCGGGAGCAACCGTGTCATCATTCAAAACCCGCAATGCCCCGAAATGCATATTTCCCGGATTGTAATATTGACCAAAACTAAAGCTATGGAAACTATCAAGCCAACTGAATTGGTTGTGGCCTCGGTCTTTTGCCAAATGCAATATGGTTTTCATACATTTGTTTGACCAAATATTGTGCCTTTTTAAAAACCCGAACAGGTCTTCCAAAATGGCATCTTTATTGAGACAATGCTGCTGTTACTGGAGAAAGACAAGGTAATTGCTATTTTTCTCAAATAATTCTCTATTTTGCAAGCATGAAAGAATACATAACCGGCATTGGAGGCATATTATTTAAGTGCAAAGACAAATCAAAAACAACCAAATGGTACAGCGAAAATTTGGGCTTAAAATCTGAAAGCTGGGGTGCCGTTTTTCACTGGCGCGAATTTGCAAATTCTACAATTGAGGGAAGCACCAGTTGGGGACCATTCGACAATGAAACTGACTATTTTGGACCAAGTGGACAAGAATTTATGTTAAACTACAGGGTGCAGAACATGAATGAATTGCTTCAAAAATTGCAAGCAGATGGGATTCCTGTGGTCAAAATTTCAGAAACTGCAGAATATGGTAAATTTGCTTGGGTTGATGATGTTGATGGACGCAGAATAGAATTGTGGGAACCCATAGATTCTGCTTTGTAACTAAAGGTCAATTCTTAAAGGAATTCCCGCATTGGTTTCAACCAATAATCCTTTTACACCAGCACCAGCCGCGGCATCCATATCGCGTTGCTTGTCGCCAATCATGACGCAATTTTCAGGTTTCAATTGAAAATGGTGTAAGGCTTTTTCAACCATCAAACTTCCCGGTTTTCGGCATAGGCATTTGCCTGTAAATTCTGGGTAATGGGTGCAAAAATAAAAAGCGTCAATGCTAAAACCGCGCAAAACGCATTCCCCTTGCAAGTATTGGTGCATGGCATAAACATCAGATTCCGTAAACAAGCCTTTTGCCATCCCACCTTGGTTGGTAATAACGATTAACCCATAACCCAAATCATAAAAGTTTTTCAATCTTTCTAGGGTGTTTGGCAATATATCAAACTCCTCAACACTGCATGTATAATTGCCAGGATCTGCATTGATTACCCCGTCTCTATCGAGAAAAATAGCTTTTTCGAATTTTCTTTCTGACATTTTCTGCGAAATAAAGTATTTTTGCCCACCAAACAAGTGAGTAAGAACATTGTTATAATCCCTACCTACAATGAAATCGAGAATATCGAGTCAATGGTAAACAAGGTAATGAGCCTTGAGCCTACGATAGACTTGCTTGTAGTGGATGACAATTCGCCGGATGGTACAGCGGCAATCGTAGAAAAACTACAATTAACTTATCCCAATAGATTGCACATATTAAAAAGAGCAGGAAAAAATGGATTGGGGACAGCATATATTGCCGGTTTTGAGTGGTGTTTGTCTAAAGATTACGAATGCATTTGCGAAATGGACTGTGATTTTTCTCACAATCCCAATGATTTGGCACGGTTGGTAAAAGCTTGCGAAGATGGTGCAGATGTTTGTGTGGGTTCGCGTTACGTAGGTGGTGTGGTAAATGTGGTTAACTGGCCTATGAGTAGGGTACTTTTAAGTTACTATGCCAGCAAATATGTACGCATTATAACTGGGTTAAAAGTGGCCGATTCTACCGCAGGCTTTGTTTGTTATCGCCGCAAGGTGTTAGAAAATTGCGGAATTGATAAAATTCGCTTTAAGGGTTATGCATTCCAGATTGAAATGAAATTCAGGGCTGTGCAAAAAGGTTTTAAATTGGTGGAAGTGCCCATTATTTTCACAGATCGCACGGCAGGCACCAGTAAAATGAGCAGTAACATTATCCGGGAAGCCTTATTTGGGGTAATAGAATTGCGCTGGAAATCCTTAATTGGCAAGATATAATTTCCTTATTGACACTATTTTTACATTAAATTAATGTGCAATTTTTCAAAGAATGCCGTAAATTTGTGTATGTCAATTCCTTCTGAAGAAAACATGCAGTCCGCACTCCAAACTTTTAACAAATTATTCGCCATACACTTTTCAGGCTTTGAAGACGTCATTCACAATTTAGAAAATCCAAGCAAAAAGAACATACATACTTTTCGCGTTTGGATAAAATTTTTCAGAAACAACCTTAGAATTTCCGAATCTTTAATAAACGACAATTTTAAATCCAAAAACATCTATAAGCAAATCCGTCAGGTTTACAAAAATGCGGGTAAGATGAGAAAATACATGATTTTTGAAAAAATAACAGGAGCCCTAGAAATTGAAAAAAAACTCAAAAAAACAATTTTTTCGAAAATAAAAGAACAACAATTAAAATTAGTCAAAAAATTGGATAAAACCCTATTAGAATTTCATCCTAAATTATTTATTAAATCGACGGATAAATTGCTACTAAAAATAGATGATGATCATCCCAAAATACAGAAAGAAAGAATTAATAAACACTTGCTTTACCTAGAAAAATCTATCATTGAAAATTCCATAGGTGCAGAAACCAACACACATGTTCATGCTTTGCGAAAAGACCTAAAAAGCATACTTTATACCCAACGCATTATAGCGGCTATGCAGATAGAAAAGCCCGGATCTGAAAACAAACAAATTCCGTTGAAAATGCTAGAAATAAAATTAGGTATTCACAATGATTTATCAGAATATCTATCTTTTATGCACGAATTTGAAGATACCAAAAACAACAAGGGATTGCCTCTTCTCATCAAGTGTATGAACGAGCATGTAACGCACAGCAAATCAAATTTAATTGCTGAACTTCAGAATATTGAATTTTGATTATTGTTCGTGCCTAGCACCAGCCGTTACTTTAAACAAATGCAAGATATACGGAAACAAGGCATCCATGGTTTCTTCTGCACCCCTAGTACTTCCAGGCAAAGTTAGAATCAAAGTATTTTTTCGGTAACCGGCTATGCCCCTAGACACCATGGCCCAAGGCATTCGTTCTTGGCCGTAACTGCGCGCAGCTTCCATAATCCCAGGCACTTCTCTATCCAACAAGGGCTGTATGGTTTCTGGGGTAATATCCCTTGGCGAAAGTCCAGTGCCTCCTGTAAAAATAAGAATATCTATCTTGGGATTACAAATTTCTAAGGTTTTCTGTTCTATCATTCTGGGTTCATCTGCAATCACTCCATATTCTGAAATCACGATTCCATATTTCTGCAATTTTTCCATAATTGCTTTCCCTGCTTTGTCTTCCTTTTTACCGGCTGCAATTGTATCCGAGCATACCAAAACTGCTGCATGGATTGCCCTTTTAGGGATATCTGTAAAATCGGACTTTCCCCCCTTTTTATGAACGAGTTTGATATTGGAAATTTCTATTCCTTTGTCTATGGGTTTTAACATGTCGTACATGGTTAAGGCCGCTACCGAGGCGCCATGCATTGCTTCCACTTCCACACCCGTTCTGTAAATCGTTTTTACTTCTACATGGATTTGGATTTCGAGACCCACCAATTCTGAACGGATTGCGCAGCTTTCAACAGGCAAAGGATGACAATCAGGGATAACGTTGGAAGTATTTTTAACCGCCAACAATCCAGCCGCACGTGCAAACTCAAAAACATTGCCTTTGGGAACGCGGTTTTCTGCAATGGCATCCGCTGTTTCTTGAAGACTGAGCTTTACAGTTGCCATGGCAATGGCTGTGCGCAATGTTTTTATTTTGGCGGTGATATCATTCATCGCTGCGAAGTTCAGAAATAATCGTGCATTTCCCAATATTCTTTATCCCCCGTATTGTCTCAAACCAAGGCCGTGCAAATCCATTTTTACGATATAATTGCAGAATGAAAAATACAAGTACTTGCTTTTTTTTGGGAATATTCATTACTGCACTTCTTTGGTTTTTGCAAAAAATGCAATTTTCATTTTTATCGGTCGCGCTTTTAGCAAGAAACCCTTAACCCTGCTTTGGATTGTTTGGGTTTTTGCTTTTCTTCATGAAATCACCAAGATCCAAAATGCGTTTCCATAATTCTGTCTTTAGCAACCCATCTAATTTTGAACTTCAACAAACAATCCAAAGACAAAAACCTATGATAAGTTACATTCCACTTTTTATTGCCGCACTTTTGTTCCTTGTAGCCATTGAATGGTTCGTCAGTTACAAGCGCGGCGATCAAAATTACAGTTTGGGCAATGTGGTCCAAAATTTGGCCATTGGCGCTATGGATCAATTGGGTTCGTTAATTTATTTTGTTCTCCTGTTTTTTGTACTCAGTTTTGTATACAAACACTTTAGCATTGTGCACCTGAAAACCGACTGGAAGCAATGGGTTTTGGCATACATTGCCATCGACTTCCTATCCTATTGGTACCATCGGTACTCGCATGAAATCAATATTCTTTGGGCAGGGCATGTTACGCACCATTCGTCGTCTTTTTACAACTTCTCCAACGGATTTAGAACCTCTGTTTTCCAAGGTTTAAACCGAATTGCATTCTGGGCGCTTTTGCCTATTTTTGGATTTCACCCATTTGTATTGTTGGTGAGTTTAAAAGTATCTGGAATCTACGACTTTTTGCTGCATACTGCATACATACCAAAACTGGGATCTCTAGAAAAAATACTCATAACACCTTCCATGCATAGAGTGCACCACGGAAAAAACGACCTTTACATCGATAAAAATTATGGATCCACTTTTGTCATTTGGGATAAATTATTCGGCACGTACCAAGAGGAAACTGAACCAGTTGTCTATGGTATTAAGGCAGAATATGCAGATAACAACCCGATAAATGCCATAGGACACCATTACAAATACCTTTGGCAAACCATGCATGTTACGCCAAACTGGCCCGATAAGTTGCGCCTAATTGTAAGCAGACCAAGCTGGACACCTCCCGATTTGCAGCCGGCCAAGACTACCCAAACCAAAAGGTTTTATCGGGGTGACAAATTTCGCACTTTGGCCATTTTTCAGCTTTGTTGCGCAGTTCCAGGTTTTATTGTGTTCATGCTATTTCAGCCCGTATTAAATCCGTTTGAAGTGGTGGTATTAGCGACAGTATTGTGCAGCTCCATCGTCCATTGCAGCCTCATATTTAACAACAACCTATATGCGAAATTTGAAATCAAAGAAATGGCGTTATTGTTGTTCAGTATTGTTGCTACCATCCTCGCATTCAGTTTTTACATAAACTTTTTTCTACTATTTGTAATTGGCTATCTTGCAATTTCAGCGCTATTGCTGCGTTTGGGTGTTAAATATCCATAACATATCAAGTATTTTCCTTCCACTTTATACTCCCCGTATCCAGTATTTCTTTTCCCCAAACTTGCACTTCAGCTTTTATTCTTTCTACAATATAACTACACGCTTCCGCAGCAGCCAATCTGTGGGCGGAAGACGTGAATATAAACAAACTCATTTCACCTGTATTTACCGTTCCCAATGAATGGTAAATGTGCATGCAAATGAGGTCAAATTTTGCGAATGCATCTTCACGTATTTCATGTATTTTTTTTTCGGCCATTTCTTCATATGCTTCGTAAAAAATAGATACCACTTTCCCACCCACTTTTTCATCAGCACGGACTTGACCCAGAAAGATACTGTGCGCCCCTATATTGTCTTTGTTTGAATGCTTTGCGATACTTTCCCCTATAAAATTTGCAGATATTGCGCCTTGCACAAATGCCTTTTTCGGCACTTTTTCTTTTGTCATTGGTTTCATTTTAATTTCAATTGATCCATTCCCCCTTTTAAATTTAATATTTGTATTTTGGGATATTTTAATTGCAATATCTTTTGGGCTTTTAAACTGCGAATTCCCGTTTGGCAAAGTGTCACTGCAATGCCAGAATCCGGTATTTCTAAATTCGCAATTTCCAACAATTTTAAGGGTATGTGGATGGTGTTTTTTATCGTGCAAACCGGCATTTCATCTTCATCTCGCACGTCTATGATCCATACATTTTGTATTTTTACCAATTCTAACAAAGCCTTCGGCGTGATTTCCATTTGATTTGTTTCACCACAATATTCTGGGTAAGAAAATTGCAAAAAATCTGTTTGCGTTTTGGGCTGATTTTCATGGATTTTAGTTGCCAATTTAAGGCTATAAAATCTATTTTCCAGTGCATCCAAAGTATGCAAAAAACCAGTTTTCGACAATTGCAAAATATACTTAATACACTCTGTGGCTTGCATTGTCGCAGTAAACCCCGGCACCACTCCCACCGTGCCATTAACATTGCAATTCACCATTTCAGATGCGTTCGGGGGAATGGGAAATAAATCCCTGTATTGTACTTTATTTTGAGGGTGATTGAATACAGCCCATTGACCCGAAAAACCATTTACCGATCCATAAATCCATGGTTTATCCAACAAAAAACAAGCGTCATTTATTAAATATCTTGCAGAAATACTATCGGTACAATCTACAATTATATCATATACTTTAAACAATTCCAAGGCATTCTGTTTATCCAAAGCATTGGGAATGGAAATAAAACTGGAATGGGGAAATTGTTTTGTCAATCGTTCTGCCGCAACTTCGGTTTTCAATTTTCCAATGTCCGCGTATTGATACAACAATTGCCGGTGCAAATTGGATTCATCTATGGTATCGAAATCCATTAAAGCCAATTTACCTATACCTGCACCACCCAAATATTGCGCCACAGGACAGCCCAAACCACCAGCTCCAATAAGCAATACAGAAGACTGTTGCAGAGCAATTTGGCCTTCCACACCTATTTCGGCCATTTTTGTTTGCCTGCTGAAATAATTCAATATAGAACCCGCGTCAATCATCCACCAGAAAAAGGGGGCATCAGCGCAACTTCATCTGCAGCGTGCAAAACGGAGTTTTCTTCCACTACAGTTTGGTTTATCGCTTTCAGGATGGTTTTAGACTTTAAATCAGGCCATTTTTCATACAAACAATTCATCAATGCGTTAAGATCACCTGCAGTTAATTCCAACTCTGCATGTCCACTAATGTCTTTCAATTCCCCAAAAAACAACACCTTTGCCATTGCGTTCAAATATAAATCAGAAATGGGGAATAATAAAAATGAACCGGTGTTGATTCGCACTTCAACCTAAATTGCATGAAATAACTGATTTATGGTCTCCTACCCAAGCAACAACTTTATCGAAGCAATGAGCAACACAATACCCAGCATTTTTTTGAGCATTTGGGGTTTAAACTTCCAAGCACCTATTATAGAACCTACAATACCTCCCAGAACGCATACCATTGCAAAAAGGGCTATTGAGTTATCCAATTGCGGCTGATGCTCTAAACTTCCAACTAAACCAGCAATGGAATTGATAAAAATAAAAGGAGCACTCAAAGCTGCCGTTTGCTTTTGACCTTCCCACTTGCCCAAAATAAGAATTGGAGACAGAAATACGCCACCGCCGATGCCCGTTAGTCCGCTAATGAAGCCCAAAGTGGCGCCAATCAATACAGCCAAAATCCAAGGCATTTTTTTGGTTTGCACAACATTGTCACTTTTTTGAATCCAAAACCATAATGCAGGGACCAATAATAAAATGCCCAGTGCAATTTTAAACCATTCAGCACTTAATTGAATGGATCCACCGAGCAATGCCAGCGGCACAGAACCCAAAACAAAAGGTAGAAATTTCTTAAATTGAAAAAAACCAGCCTTGTGAAATTGAAAAAATGCAATCCCAGATACCAATATATTTAGAATCAAAGCATCTTGCCGAATGATGGCAATGGGATAAGCAAAAATTGAAAACACGGCTATATATCCACTGGCCCCCCCATGACCTACCATGCTGTATAAAACCGCAATAAGGCAAAGACAAATGGCAATCTGATACACCATTAAATTGGAATTATTTTTACAGCAGAATCCTTTAAAAACAACTCCTCATTTTCTGCAAACTCTATCAAACAATTCGCTTTTGCAAAGGCATCCATTCGGTAAGATTCTTGCCCACCCAATATTTCAACACGTCCCTGTTCATAAAATCCCTTTACAAAATGGGTCATACCTGCTTTTTTAGAATACGCTTGATCCAACAAACTTATTTGGCCTTGAAATGGGGATAAATCTCCCAAGATTGCGCGAATAACAGGAGCCACATAAACGTGAAAAGAAGTAAGCACCGAAGCAGGATTCCCAGGCAAGCCAAATACGGGTATTTTTCCCTTTTTACCCACGAACAATGGTTTGGCTGGCTTCTGTTTTACCTTGTAAAAAAGCTCAACCACTCCGTTTTCTTTCAGGGCTGGCAGCACAAAATCATAGTCGCCAACTGAAATTCCGCCCGTAATGATCAAAATATCTGACTCCAACAAAGCCGTTTCAATGGCATTTGAAATCAATTCCAATGCATCACCACAAATGGCAATTTTAGATTCAATGCCAATTACAGATAATGCCGCTTGCAAGCCAAAGGAATTGCATTCAAAAACTTGTCCGGGTTGTATGGGAAATCCTGGCTGAACCACTTCTTTTCCAGTAACAATAATGGATATTTTAGGTTTGTTAAATACTTGCAATTCTGCAATGCCAACAGAAGCCAAGAAACCAATAGTGCCTGCATTGATAGGCGTGAATTTAGATAACACTACAGAACCGACCTTAGTTTGGCTCCCAGCTTTTCTAATATTTATTCCTTGACCAATATTTTCATCCAATATCCAAACTTGATCAGTCTTTCTCTCCGCTTTTTCTTGCATCACCACAGCATCTGCACCCTGTGGCACCATGGCCCCAGTGAAAATGCGCATGGCTTCTCCAACATTTAAATGCACAGAAACATTGTCGCCCGCAGCCGATTCCCCAATGATTTTAAATGGAGATTTTCTATCCCAATTTTGTAAAGAAATGGCATATCCATCCATGGCAGAATTGTCGAACCCTGGAACTTGATAATGGGCAATTACATTTTCTGAAATACACCTAGATATAGAAGCCATTAATGAAACTTTCTCAGTGCCCAAAGTACCAAACAACTTTTCCAATTCAATGCGTGCTTTCTCTACCGATACCATTTTATCCCCCTATTGAAATCATACTTCTATTTTGCAATTTATCTGCATCCAATTGCAAATAATTTTCATCAAATTGGCCTCCTAATTTTTCTTTTTTCAACCTTATACTTTCTTGAATTAAGGGTACAATATTTTCTTGCCTTCTGACTGCACCCAAAATATCAGTTTCACCTGCTGAAAACAAACAGTTTTTGAATTTTCCATCGGCCGTAAGCCTCATTCTATTGCAGTCGCCACAGAAAGGGTGAGACATGGTTCCGATAATGGCAAAACTCCCTTTTGCACCTTCAATAAAATATTTACTTGCCGTGGCATTTTTTTCTTTTAAAAGCGGAATAAATTTATATTTTTCGGCTATTTTACCCAAAATTTCATCTGTAGGAAAAACCTTATCACCATGCCAAGTATTGCCAGCGAATGGCATAAATTCTATGTATCTCACGTGTACCGGTTTTTCAAAACTCCATCTTGCAAAATCCACAATTTCGGCATCATTGATTCCACGCATTACCACAACATTTACTTTTACATGAAATCCTTCTTCTATCAATAATTCAATGTTGTCTTTTACTTTTTGAAAAAGATTTCTGCGCGTTAATAAATAGAATCTATCAGAATCTAGGGTATCCAAACTGATATTTAACGAACGAATGCCTGCAAATTTAAAAACATCTACAAATTCATCCACCCTAATGCCATTGGATGTGATGGTTAATTCCACAGGCAATTTTGAAAGTCTTTCTATAATATCAGCCGCTTCTTTTCGCACCAAAGGTTCACCACCTGTCAGCCGTATTTTCTTTACGCCCAAGGAAACAAAAGTTTGGGCAATGCTAAGAATTTCATCTGTCGACATCAAATTTGCCCTTGAAGTGAAACTGATATCTTCCTCAGGCATACAGTAAAAACAACGCAAATTGCAGTTATCCGTAAGGGAAATGCGGAGATAGTCGTGAACACGATCGAAAGTATCGGTAAGCAAAGTCGGTGCAAACTTCGTGAAATAGGGGGAATAAATGCTATCCTTTATCGCGGGGGTTGAATTAATTCAAAATAAACTTACCTTTGCACCTTTCTAGCAGGAAGTTCAATTCTAAATATGGAAAGCGACAGTCGACAGACACCAAATTATGCTGAGGGTTTATTTCAAACGGCAAAACAAGGTACAAAAAGTACCTGCACTTTCAGAGCTTGAGAGCTTAGAAGATATCATATGGATTGACCTTCAAAATCCAAGTCCTGCTGAAATTAAAGATGTTGAAGCCCATTTTGAATTTAAGTTCCAAAGCAGACAAGAGCAATTGGAAATTGAAAGTTCTTCGAGGTACTTTGAAACCGACGATGAAATCATAGCCAATAGCAATTTTTTAAAATTCGATTCTAGCGGTGAAGGATTTATTGCCAGTGCCGTTTCGTTTATTCTGCAAGATGAAGTCATTTTCACCTACCGTGAATCTGATTTGGGTTCATTTGCCGAATGTGTTAAAAAAATAAAAGTTGGAGGCAAGTTTTTCCACTCAGGCAAGCAAATATTAACCACGCTGCTAGAAACAGACGTGGACAACGATGCAGATTTGCTTGAAAGCTTAGGAAGACAGGTAAGTGTGCTTTCTCGCGAAATGACCTTCAACCGCAATCCAGATGAAAAATTGATTTTTCAAATTTCTAGACTACAAGAATTAACCATGCTACTTCGTCAAAACGTAATTGACAAACAACGCGTGTTGTCTGCGATTTTAAAAAGCAAGGAATTTGAAGGCGAAGAATATGAAAGATTGCGCTTGGTTATTAAGGATATTAATTCTTTGGTAGACCATACCAATTTCAATTTTGAAAGGTTGGAATATTTGCAAAACACCTTCATGGGTTTGATCAATATCGAACAAAACAAAATCATTAAAATCTTTACCGTTGCTTCCGTAATTTTTATGCCTCCCACACTCATTGCAAGTGTTTATGGCATGAATTTCCACTTCATGCCTGAACTGTTATGGAAGTCGGGTTATTATTTAGCTTTGGGTCTAATGCTTGCCTCTAGTATGGTTACACTGTACTTTTTTAAACGCAGAAACTGGATTTAATTGTCATGCGATATGGGTTGTTTTTTGTTTTGTTATTTAGCTTAGAATCAGATATTCGCGCATTGTATGTTTCTGGTGTGGAAAACAGCAAAGATGCCGACAAGTTGGTAGCGACGTGTAAACCCAAAATCAACATCCCTTTTTACAGGGCGTATTATGCCAGTGGGCTTGGGTTTCAAGCCAAACACAGTTGGAACCCTGCCACCAAACTAAGCAAAGCAAAAGAAGCTGCAAACCAATTGAACTTGGCTGTAAATGCGGCAGTGAACGACTTTGAAGTGCGTTTCTTGCGTTTTAGTTATGAATACAAAGTGCCAGCCATTGTGGGAATTACAAAACATACCATTACGGATAAAAACTGGCTGCTTTTGCATTTGAACAAACAACATCCATTGTGGCCAAAAATCAAGTTGTTTTTAAATGATTGTGATTTGCTTTCTGCGGCGGAGAAAAAGGGGCTTTAATTGGCAACCCTATCACAGCGTGCCCTGTCCCAATACAGCGGCAATTCCGGGCAGCACTTTTCCTTCGAAATATTCTAGTAAAGCACCCCCACCTGTGGAAACATAGCTCACTCTATTTTCAAATCCGAATTTATGAACCGCTGCAGCACTGTCGCCACCTCCAATGAGACTAAATGCTCCGTTGGTTGTTGATTCTGCAACGGCCTCAGCAACC
>Ga0209181_10003046_pt1 | contig 26493 bp, 18 predicted proteins | sample MAT05_FD_187208 | JGI IMG/M metagenome (GOLD analysis project Ga0209181, IMG submission 187208) | Freshwater microbial communities from Lake Fryxell liftoff mats and glacier meltwater in Antarctica - MAT-05 (SPAdes) (version 2) | ecosystem: Environmental > Aquatic > Freshwater > Ice > Liftoff...
CAATTTCCCCGACCAGATAAAAATCGGAAGGCACTGACCAGCACACCCCAAATTCGTCGCGCATATCGCCGACGTATCGAATATTGCCGAGACCGGCGATATAGATTAGCGGATTAACTACAGAGGTGGGCCAACTGACCGAAAGATCCGGATGAGTTGGTACACTTGCCGTGACATTTACCAGGGTACTGGTTAAACTGATTCCTGAAATGGGAACATCTACGTACTGATCACCGGATGCAAAGCTTACCGAGGAAGGAACCATGACTTTACTTGGATCCGAACTTACGAGATTCACTGTGAGCGGATCCTCGATGCTAAATCCTACGCGTTGCAATTTCTGACTCCTCGATTGAAGCCCTAGACCGACTACTTGTTGGGCATAGTAAATGCGCAACTGCGGCATCTCTTGAGTCACATTCACAAGCGAAGACTGCCACGCCCCCATCCCAGCCACCACGACGGAGAGGCGATAGCTTCCAGCAAAATAGGGCGAACCGATGTAAAAGAAGCGCTCATTATTCCCTTTGATTAAGAAAATTCTGGTTCCCGCCATCAAGATAAGCGGCGAAAGAGGTGTTGGACCATCCGGCTCTTCAAAAAAACCGGCCACCGTACCCGATGGTGTTTGATCGACCAAACTTATTGAAACGGGACGGTCGACCGATGAGCCCTGCTCGTAGCTGCTTCCGGGTACCGTCCAACTCAACATGAACATGTTGCGGGGATCACCGACGCTTTGTTGGGTCGAAAAACTTGTTCCCGGCCTGCTCCCTAAGTCTATTTGAGGCATCACGACCCCAACTGATAGCGAGTTCGCTGGTGCCTGGTATCCAGCCGCACTCGCACTTATAATGGTCGGAGTCGACGAAATGGCGAGTCCGATAATTTGAAAATTGACCTCGGTCTGTCCCGCTGGAATTTCAACGGTGTCGGGCAGGGAAACTCTGCTCGTATCGCTTGAACCTAGTCCTATGACCAGCGGTAGTGCACCATGAAAAGGGATTCCTGACTGTCGTCGAATAATCCGGATCCTATCGAGTGAAAGACCGAGGCCGACCGCGTCGCTGGTAGCGGAGAAGACTAGATCGCGAGTACCCTCAAGCACGCTCTGAAGACCTGACACGTGCGACAACTGCCCCGAAATTTGCGCCGAGATCCGATAGTTTCCGGCGCGTGCTGGCGTGCCCACGAACGCCGAAATTGGGTTGCCACTACTGGTTGCGGGATAATCGCGCCCGGTTGGGATTATGAGTTCAGTCAATGCAGCGCCACCAATTTGGTTTGCATATAGCCCATCCACAACATCTGCGGGAGCAGGGCCTAGCACCGTTAGATTCACACGGATCGGCTGAATAGCTACTCCAGAGACCTGTGGCCCCCGGATTCTTATTTGAAAACCGTCTCGTGCGGAACCGACGAGGCGTGATTCATCGAGGGAAATAAATTCAATTATCGGCCTCACAATATTGGCGCTTAGCGGACTACCGGTAAGCGCCAATATTGCGCTGGCTGTGACTTGAATTTGGCTGCCAGTATCAAACGCGGAGAAGGCAACCGTAACTCGACCCAAGCCACCGGGAATTGTGACTGTTGAGGGCACGCCTAGCCGAGCAGGATCGGAACTTGTCAGCGTAACAACCAGTGAATCTTGGTCATAATCCTCGACGCCCCCTGCCAGATATCGAATCAATTGAATTTCTGATCGCAATCCCTTGCCGAGGATTAGGGAGGCCTGATCGAAGCGAAGCTCCGGCGCCGATAAAACACGCAGTGCAAGGCTTCCACTAATGACGCCAGGGGATGCGGCACTCACTGTCAAACCCGCATTCACTCTCACACCCGCGATGACCACCGGACCACTTGCCGTCGAACCCTCGGTGATCACGACTTCGGACGGAGTGATTGAAGCAAACCCCTGTGCGCTAGCGGTCAGTGCAACACTGATGCCGCCGGCTGGCGCAGTACGACTTGATCGGATCGTGAACTGGTCACTGGTTCCGATCGGAATGGCTGCAGGCCCACTCGGGTCGAAAGAAAGCGATACGGTCTCTACATTGACTGTCGTTATCGCAGTGTCATAATTTGGCGCGGTTGCAGTCAGTTGGGTTGATCCCAGCGCGCTGCCAGTGAGCGTGAAATTTACGACGGTAGCGTTTTGAGAAGCGCGGATTGAGGCCGGGATGGTAATTATCCCGCCTGGATTCGTGGTGAGCAAAATATCCAGCCCACCTTGCGGCGCCGGATGTGAGAGTTGGACTGAGATCTGACGCACGGCCCCGGGCGCGACAATACCAATGGGTCCGAAGCTCAGAAATGCGCTCTTGGCACTGATAGTCGCGATGCCGTCGGAATATCCACCCGTAGCGCTCGCGGTAATTGTTGACGTTCCAACATCCAAAGTATTGGCTTGGAAGTTCGTGACCGAATTACCTCCAGATACTTGTACTTGCGTCGGAACTACAATTGATGCGGAGTTGCTGGAGACCAGTTGAATATTGACCCCCGCGGGGGGTGCCGGTTCACTGAGTTGCACGACGACTGTGACCTGCTGTCCGACGGCGACAATCGTGTTTGCCGGGGATAGCGTGATGGAAACGCGTGGGCGCACCGTGACTTCCGCGCTCACGGCGCCCAGCTCTGGGCGACTAACGCTGATATTTGAATTGCCTACGCTTAGTGCATTCAGGTTGAAACGTGCTTCAAGCATCCCCGCGAGCACAGTAATTGTGCTCGGAACAGACGCCACGCCCGGCACGCTGCTGACGACGTCGACGCTCATCCCGCCCGGCGGCGCGGGCTTGGCTAGGCGCAGGGTGAACTCACGGGACTGCCCGATGCGCAGATCCATGCTGGTCGGCGTCAGTGTCAATGGCGGCAGACCAATGGTCACGATGCCTTGCTGGACGACATAGGGAATGCCGACCAGGCCCCAGCGCACCGATCCTGTGATTGTTCCAGGCGGGATTAAAATCCCATTCAGACCATTACCAACGGCGCTCAGACCGATTCCGGTAGGCGAGGACTCTAGGTCTAGGCTGATCGCAGCGCCCAGGTTGTTTTCGAAGGAAACCCGATTAAGAGCGGGCGAGGCCTGCGTGATTGACAAACCTTTGCCGTGGCGAATGACGGCGTTTTCCAGAACCGTGGCGGCGTCGCTTGTGCCGTTCTGCAGCTCCAAAGGCCCCCAATCCCCTGGGGCGCCACTTGCCGCGGCCGATGCGAAAACAATTGGCAATGAAGCCGTGCCGATCGCTCGGATCGCGCCTCGTGTGAGGATTAACTTTTTGCCCGTGGCAAAGCGGACTTGAACGCCGGCGTCAACGCTAAGAACAGCGCCATTATTGACGGATATGGTATCCACCACAGTAATGGGCGAATCGGCGATGGACCAGGTGGTGTTGACTGTCAGCGGACCGGAGACTTCAAGCGCGGAAAGCTGCGCGGTTGAAATAACTGCCAGTAGGGAAAAAATCCACAGGCTAAATGACTTCACGCTCGGGGGTCGTGTCATGTTTACCGCTTCGCTTATATGGCCAGCGTCTAAAAAAAGCGGTCGCCGATGCGCGATGCTCAACTCGGCCTATGAGGTCAAGTGTCGTGTCTCGCCGCAACTACCCCGTTTTCCTCATCACTCCATTGCACGCTTAAGCTCGAACAATGCTTTGCACGCGCCAACGTATGAGGGGTTCATGGCGTCGCCCCCGACGGCCTGAACCTGATTTCGTTTTACGTTCAGCCGTGCGCATTGTCAATTTTGAATGAAAGTTTCCGACGGCCGGTGTATTCGGTGCAGATTTAGGCTAAGTCGAGGACTTGCGGCGCCTTTGGTCCACGCTCACCGACAAGCGCTTTTGAACGCGCCAACTTGCTTGCGGAACAGTCACAACGCCCCGCTACAATCGGCGCATGCATCCTAGTTCGCATTTTCTTGAAAGCTTGGCGGTCGTGCTGTGCGTGGCGGCGGTCACGACGGTTTTGTGCCAGCGCGTGCGCTTGCCCGTGGTGCTTGGCTATTTGTTGGCCGGCGTGCTGATAGGGCCGCACACGCCAACGATTCTGGTGGCAGATCCGGAGATCATCACCACGCTATCGGAACTCGGCGTGATCTTGCTGATGTTCACCATCGGCATGGAGCTGTCTTTGAGCAAGCTCGCCGAGGTTGGGGCGCGGGGATTTGCTGTTGCCGTGGTTGAGATGGGGTTGATGCTGTTTTTAGGCTATTTGGCCGGGCGGCTGGCCGGATTTACGCCGATCGAGTGCGCCTTTCTGGCGGCGATGCTGTCGATATCGAGCACCACGATTATTGCGCGCACTTTTGAGGATCACCGCGTAAACGCCAAGGTGCGTGAGCAGGTATTTGGCACGCTGGTGATCGAAGATATTTTTGCGATTCTGCTGATAGCTCTACTAACCACATTGGCAACCACGCGCAGTTTTGATATCGCAGGACTGGGCTGGGCCGCCGGCCGCCTGAGCATCTTCTTGGTGGTACTGATGTTGGTCGGGCTACTGACTGTGCCACGCCTGATTCGCTTCGTGGTCAAACTCAACCGCCCCGAGACCACGCTGGTCGCATCGGTCGGCATCTGTTTTGCGGCGGCATTGGCAGCGCAGCGTTATGAATATTCGGTCGCGCTGGGCGCTTTTCTGGCGGGCTGTCTGGTGGCGGAATCGGGTGAGGGCCAGCGCATCGCCGCACAGGTCCGGCCACTGCGCGATGTGTTCACCGCGGTGTTTTTCGTCTCGGTTGGATTATCGATTGATCCCTCGCAGTTGTTGGCGGCGTCCGGCTATATCGCGGCCTTTGTGGTGCTGGTGGTGCTTGGCAAATTCATCGGTGTGGCGGTGGGATTCTTCGCTACCGGAAGCTCGGTGCGCACCGCCTCACAGGCCGGATTGGCGATGGGCCAGATTGGCGAGTTTTCTTTCATCATCGCCGCGCTCGGGGTTTCACTTGGCGCCATCGACAGCAAGCTCTACCCAATCGCCGTTGGCGTCTCCTGCATCACGGTATTAATCACGCCATTGGCGGTCACGCATTCTGGCCGCATCGGCGAATGGATCGAGGGCCGCCTGCCACGCGCTGTGCAAACCTATGCTTCGCTTTATGGTAGCTGGGTGGAACAGCTCAGCGAGGCGCGCCATCGCGGCTCGCTGGGCACGCGCGTTGGCCGGCTAGCACGTTTGATCGTGCTCGACGCCGCACTGCTGGTTGCTGTGCTGATCGCGGCGAGCGTGGGTAGCGATGAAGTTGGCGCCTTTTTGCAGCGGCGCTTGCCGTTCGCGGCTGACGTGGTGCGCTGGATTGTGGTGGTCGGATTCGTCGCGCTCGGCGTACCTTTGGCATTGGGCCTGTTCCGGCTGATCAGCGCCCTGGGACGCGCACTGGCGCTAGCCGCCTTGCCAGCCGCTAAAGAAGGCCACGTGGATTTCGCTAACGCGCCGCGGCGCGCCTTCGTCGTGTCCTTGCAGTTGGGCCTGATGTTGTTGGTGGCGCTGCCGTGCTTTGCGCTGGTGCAACCTTTCGCACCGGGGCTGCGCGGCACCCTACCCTTGCTAGCGCTATTACTTACGGCCGGCGTTGCCTTCTGGCGCAGCGCTTCCCAGTTGCAGGGCCATGTTCGAGCCGGCGCGCAGGCGCTGGTGGCCGCGGTCGCATTGCCAGGCGCCACGCACGATGAGCGCGCGGAAGCCCTCGATCAGATGGAGCAACTCCTGCCGGGATTGGGCGACTTGGCCCCCTTCGAACTGGAAGCGGATAGCCGCTGGATCGGGTGCAGCCTTGCAGACGTCAACCTGCGCGCGATCACCGGGGCCACCGTGCTCGCCATTCGGCGCGGTGACGAACCGGTGCTGACGCCAGATGGCAAAGAGCTCCTGGCAGAAGGCGACATTTTGATTCTCGCCGGCACGCATGCCGCCATGGATGCCGCACGCCTGCATTTGAGCCAAGGCGGCGACAATGGCGAGGTCGGGCCGGAATCAGAATCCGCGCCGCTGGTATCAGCGCTCCATCCGCGGAATCCCTGAGAGCACAGCAGGACGCTAAAATGCAGAAGGAAAAGCAGAAAGGAGGCGAAGAAAGGCCATTGCCAAATGGCGCTGCCGTGAAGCCGTCAATTATTGCTGCTGTTTTAGTTCGCGCTCTCTCAACTTAGCCTTGGCGGCCCTACGCGCCTGCTTTCTAATGCAAAAGCGTATCCGGGCCGGCAACGCGAGCCGCTGAACGCCCGCCAGCTTGGGGCTGGCGGGCCGGGGAAGCGGGCTTTCGAGCAGCCGGCTGCGAGCCGCTGAACGCCCGCCAGCTTGGGGCTGGCGGGCCGGGGAGCGAACACCGCAGAACTTAAGCATCGGACCGCGCAGTAGGTTTCTTTAAGGTTCGCATTGGAACTATCCACTGGGTCGTTCACAGCAGCTATGGTCAGATGTTCACGAGCGCCTCAAGCGCTCAACTGCGCGAGGGCTAATCCGTGATCCGTATCGTACTCGCGGAAGATCAGGCGCTGGTCCGCGGCGCTATTGCCGCGCTGCTCAAACTTGAAGGTGATATCGACGTCGTAGGCGAGGCTGGAGACGGGCGCCAAGCACTGGGGCTGGTTGTCGACCACGCACCCGACGTGCTGGTGGCAGATATCGAGATGCCGCATCTGACCGGGCTCGATCTGGCGCAACAAATGCGCGACAAGGCGTTGCCAACGCGCGTGGTAATCCTGACTACCTTCGCGCGGCCGGGCTATCTGCGCCGTGCTCTCGATGCAGGCGTACGTGGCTATTTGCTCAAGGATTCGCCGGCCGCAAAATTGGCCGATGCGATTCGATCCGTGCATCGCGGTGGCCGCGCAATCGATCCCGAATTGGCTCTGGAAGCCTGGAGCGAGAACGATCCCTTGACCGATCGTGAGCGCACAGTGCTGCGCCTCGCGGGCCAGGGTCTCAATGCCAACGAGATCGCCGTCGAACTTAAATTATCCCACGGTACGGTGCGCAACTATCTATCTGAAGCCATCGGCAAACTTGGTGTCAGTAACCGCATCGAGGCTTACCGGTTGGCACGGCAGAAAGGCTGGTTGTAGGTTTCTCGGGGCTCGGCGCTCAGTGCCGGGGCTCGGGGCTCGTGCCGGGGAAAATGCGCTTTGAAGCTACGAACGCAAGATTTTTTTGGGTCATATTGTCAGCGCAGTGAGGTTTTTGACGCCGCGGCGGTGTCGCACCCGTGCAGTAAGGCCAGTGGCCCTATCCGCACCCACAACAGCCGGGCACTGCGTGCTTAACGCCCCAGTCCCAAGCCCGAAGTCCCGCTCTTGCTCGGGGACTTCTGGCTCGCGCGAACCGCGCAATGCGGTTCGCGTCGTAGGGCCACTCACACCTTACTGCGGCTGCTCTTCTGCGGCTTTTTCGTCAGCTTTCTGCTTCTCGGCCGCTTCCTCAGACTGGCGTTCGCGCGCTTGGCGATCTTGCTCAAGTTGTGCTTCGATCTGCTGCGCCTGCGCGCGTTGCTCGCGTTGCGTTTGTTCTTGTTGCGCTTGCTGCTGGCGTTGCGATTCGGCTGCCTGCTCGGCCGCTTGCGCGCGTTGCTGCTCGACCGCATCGGCCTTCTCGGCCTGCTGACGTTGCGCCTCCGCCTGTTGCTGCTCTTGTTGCTGGCGCTGGCGTTCCGCGTTCTGCGCTTGTTCGGCCTGCTGACGCTCAACCTCAGCTTGTTTCGCCGCAATCGCCGCTTGTGCCTGAGCGGCCTCGACCTGTTGGCGCCCCGCTTGAGCCTGCTGCTCGCGCTCGGCCGCCTGCGCGTTTGCCTGGGTGGCTAGGCGCTCGCGCTCGGCTTCCTGCTGCGAAGATTCGTTGGCACGTCGCGCCATTTCCTCTTCTTTGCCGCGCTGAGCGCGCTGTTGCTCCTGCACGGCAGCTTGCTCATTGCGTTGGCGGTCAGCACCTTCCTGACGACCGCGCTGGTCCTGCGCGCGCTGATTGTCTGCGTCGACTCGGCGTTGATTCTCGACCTGTTGACGCGCTTGCGCGTCCTGCGCTGCCTGTTCTGCCGCGCGCTGACGCGGATTGTCAGCACCTTGCTGCACGTTTTGCCCACGCGCATCGTATTCGGCCTGACGCTCGCGTGCCAATTCCTGCACCGTTTGCGGCTTCTGATCTCGACCACGATCCTGCGGCTGTCCGGCATTTCCCGGCATGTCCTGGCCGCGGCCACGACCACGATCCGCATCTGGATCCACTGATCGATCCAATGGCGCCATCGTTGCTGAGCCTACCGCCACCGGCGCTTGCGCACGCACATCCACTGCACCGCGCTGTTCGCCGAGGACTTGAACGCCGGCATCCACTGCGGCTTCACGGGCACCGGTCGCCGAGGCGAGGCCCGGTGTGCGCTGCAAATCCTGCTGACGTGCGGCGAAGGGTCGCAGATCATTGACCGGTGCGCGGCGTGAATACACTTGGCGATCGAATACATCACTATCTGGTCGCGCGTTGGCAGCCTGCGCGCCGCCGAACACCGCCCGCGCGGTGGGAGCAATTTCAGCCATGCGCATCACTTGCGCATTCGCGCTCATTTCCGGGGCAACGCGAATGGTCGATTCACGCACCGGACGCGAGTTCTGAAATACATCGGCCGGAACCGCCGTCACTGCACCCAAGACGTCGCGATTGGCGTAGCGCGACTGACGCGCGCCGCGACCACCGGAATAGTCGTTCTGAAATACCGAGGCGAGTCCGGCGACATCGATCACCGTATTGTTGCGATTGACGCGATCAAAATACTGGCGCGAGACCGCGTAACTCGGCACATAAGCCTCGCGCGGACCGAGCGGGAACCAGCCAATGGGACCTCCGCCACCACCGCGGCCGCGATTGCCAACGTTGACGTTGATGCCGAAATTGCTGCCGCCGATGAAGGCCACGAGCGCTGGCGCGTACACCGAGCGCTCACGACGCGGACCGGGCAACCAGCCCCAGCGATTGTTGACGCTCACCCAACGCCCGTAATGCGATGGGGCATAGCCCCACGGTGCATTGTCAACCCAGGTCCAGCCGTATGGCTCTTGCCAAGCCCAGTGGCCATCACGGTAGGGCGCCCAATCTTGACTTACGCGGGTCGGGAACCAAGTCGCGCCGTAACCGCGCACCTCGCTCCAACTGCCGTGCTCATCGAGATCCGCATAACCGACCAGATCGTCAGAGACATAACGCAAAGACGGGGAGCGCTGCATGCGTTGGTCGCGATCCAGCGCGAAGCGGTCAAATCCGTCGAGTCGCGGCAAACTGTAGATCTGATAGTCGCGCAGGGTCGGTTCATAGAAACGCACCGCGTCGCCGCGTCGAACTGGAAAACTGGCGCGCTGGCCATAAGCTTGGCCCGCGCCATCCCACACCGATACCGTGGTGTAGCTTTCGTCTGGATCGACGTCAACGCGATAGCTGCCAGCCTGCGTAATCACGAAGGCCAGCGTCGGCGTCGCAATTTCGTAGGTCTGGCCTGGATACACGCGCAAGACCGTGATCGACAAGGTGCCCTGATTCAGTTCGAACTGAGCGATGTCGTCATCAAGATTTAGGATTTGCAGGCTGGTGTCCTGATCCATACGCACTGTCGCGTTGCCGAGTTGCACCTCGGCGCGCCCATTGGCGTCCGCCCACAGTTGATCACCTGGCACCAATGGCCGGTTGACGTTGCCGCGATACCAGTCGCGCTCGCCTGCAGGGGAGTAACTGACATCGCCACGCACAAAGCTCAAGCGCGCGACGCGCCCTGATGGGTCTGCGTAAGCACCTGCCGACAGCGCAAAGCCTACGATTACGGCGAATACCTGGATTGGAAACTTCATCTTTCTCTCCTTCGTGCAGCCATGCACACAGCGCAACTGGACCTTAAGCATCCCAGCCTAGACGGCCATACGTGAACGCAGGGCCTTCACATTCAAACAAGATCGAAGGTTCAGCGCAAAGACGCAAACGGACGCCAAGAAAGGGAAGCTTTTCCACCGCGCTACTTCGCGTCCTTTCTGCTTCTCCTCCGCCGTCCCCCGCGTCCCGCGCTTGACCTCGCTTCCCTCTCTTTTTTCCTGTTTGCGTCTAGACGTCTTTGCATGGACCACTTGGTCTTGCTTTCGCCCGAATTCGTCGCGGACGTGCGGCACGCCGCCCGCTGCGCGGTCACCGATGACCTAAGACCGCTAGAGCCGAATATAGTTGGCACTCTGGTCCTTTCCACGCCCTAAATGCCCTTCTTCGCCACCGATGATGTTCGTCTGCACTACCGCTCGATCGGTCACGGTGAGAGCCTGGTCCTGATTCATGGGCTGGGGTCGAGTGGCGAGGATTGGGCGTTTCAAGAGGCGCCGCTCGCTGCGGATTTTCGCCTGATCATCCCGGACTTGCGTGGCTCGGGCCGCAGTGATCCGGGCTCGGTGCCTTGGACTATCGCCCTATTCGCCAAGGATCTGTGGGCACTCATCGATGCGTTAGGCGAGACCCGTGTGCGCCTGCTGGGGTATTCGCTGGGCGGCGCCGTCGCGTTAGAAATGGCACTGATGCGGCCGCAGTCGGTGGTGCGCCTGATGACCATCAATAGCCTGCCAAGTTACCGCGTCGACACTTGGCGCAAATGGATGGAAGTGCACGGACAGCTCGCGCTGGTGCGCTTGCTCGGATTGCGGCGCACGGCAAGTTTGGTTTCACGGCGCTTATTTCCGCTCGACCATCAACAGGCCATGCGCGAGCGCGTGGTTCACGTTGTCAGCGGACTGTCAAAATCCGCCTATTTGAAAACGGCGAATGCGCTGACCGGCTGGTGCGCTTTGGATCGGCGCGCTGGGCTGTCCGTGCCGTTCTTGATGCTCGCGGCTGAATTGGACTACACGCCACTCGCGGAGAAACGTGATTTCTCGCGTACCTTTGGTGCTGAGTTTGCGGTTGTGCGCGGCTCGCGCCATGGCACACCCTTCGATTCAATCGTCGCCTGCAATGCGTGTGCGCTGGCCTTTTTCCATGGGCGCGAGTTACCAGCAGAGACCCTGCTGACGGTCGATACGGCAGAATCAGCGCCGTCCGCCCCGCCAGCGGGCTTCGGTCAGGATCTGATCGACCAGAGCGCCACGCAGTCAGGAGCAGATGCATGACTTCCAGCCGTCGAATCGCCCATGTCGCCGTGCTTGTTCACGACTACGACCAAGCCATCGACTACTACACGCAAGTGTTGGGCTTCACGCTGATCGAGGATAGTGATCGCGGCGAAGGCCGACGCTGGGTACTGGTCGCGCCCACCGCCGACAACGCCATGCAACTACTGCTGGCGCGCGCCAGCACGCCCGCGCAGCTAGAGCGCGTGGGCGATCAGACTGGGGGCCGGGTGTTCTTGTTCTTGCACACCGATGACTTCGACCGCGACCACCGGCGATTTCTGGCGGGTGGCGTGCGCTTTTTGGAAGCCCCGCGCGTTGAGAGCTATGGCACGGTCGCGGTTTTTGAGGATCTTTACGGCAATCGCTGGGATCTGCTGCAGCTTAGTGGGGCGAGCTGAACCGCGAAGGGAGCGATTTGCCTAAGAACTCCCCACACGGCAGTCTGGCTCAACGGACTATTTCAGCGCCGAATCGTCAGTTTTTGGCGCCCGGTCACTCGGCGCTTTCTGCTTTTGCTTCTCGTCTTTCTTCTGTTTCTTGGCGATTTCTCGCTGACGCTTTTCGAAAGCGTAATTCGGCTTTGCCATCGGGAGGAATCCTCATGAGATGTGGAAGTACCCACTAAGTCTGCGACCGTCAGCGCGGCGGAGCAAGCCCGATTCCTGTCAACGTTTACGCGAACCTCATTTGAACGCCGGTTTTTCGAGGGCTCGATCGCTTTCGCGCGGCGAACAGACCTTGCGATGGCCATCACATATCCGCGGCCTATGCTGCAAGCAATGAGACCAGACCTTCAAACATCGCAACAACTCGCCAATGGCGGCCCGATCTTTATCGTTGGCAATGGCCGCTCTGGTCACGGCGATACTGACAAGTTCATAGAGGTCACGACCGCGGTGCTGGAAACTTCCGGCCGTCCGTTCGAATTTATGATGGTGGAGCCAAAACAGCTAGGCGCCACGGCGCGCACGGCGGTGAAGCGCGCGCGGGCGGAGGGTGCCACGGTGGTGGCCGCAGGCGGCGATGGCACGATTAACACGGTCGCCAACGAGGTGCTGGGCAGCGGGGTCAATTTTGGTGTCTTGCCGCAGGGTACCTTCAATTATTTCGGCCGCGAGCACGGCATTCCGGAGACCAGCGAGGCTGCGGCGGCACTGTTGCTAGACGGGGTGTTGAAATCCGTGCAGGTCGGGCGCGTTAATGGTCGTGTGTTCCTGGTCAACGCCAGTTTGGGCTTGTATCCGCAATTACTTGAAGATCGTGAGACATACAAAGAGCGCTTTGGTCGTTCGCGTATGGTGGCCATGATTTCGGCCTTGTACACGCTGTTGCGCCGGCATCGGCAACTGACGCTCAACTTTGAGTCGGACAACGTGGGCACCAGTACCCGAACACTGGCGTTATTCGTCGGTAACAATCGCCTTCAACTCGATCGAATTGGCATTGAGGAAGCGCAATCGGGCGCGCTGGCAAGCGGTGCACTGGTCGCCACCGTGCTGCGTCCAATCTCTACAGTCGGCATGCTCGGCGTGATCCTGCGTGGCGCTATCGGACAATTGGGGGCTGCCGAGAATGTGCAGAGCTTTGTGTTCACATCCCTAGAAGTTGTGCCGCGGCGCCGTCGGCGCATCAAGGTGGGGACCGACGGCGAAGTCGCTTGGATGCGCACGCCGCTGACCTTTGACGTGCCCAGTGAACGCCTATCGCTACTGGTGCCCGCCACGGATCAAGGCAGTGCCAAATGAGCTTGCTATTGCAGATTTCCGACCCGCATTTTGGCACCGAGCAAGCGCCGGTGATGGCCGCGCTGCAGGCGTTGGTCAAGACGCAAAAACCGGATGCCTTGGTGGTCTCGGGCGATATCACCCAACGCGCGCGCCGATCACAGTTCGCTGATGCGCGACGTTTTTTCGATAGCTTAAAGATCCCACGCATGCTGAGTTTGCCGGGCAATCATGATTTGCCGTTGTTCAATCTCGCGGCGCGCGTATTGAATCCTTACGCGAACTATCAGCGCGAATTCGGTCCCGATTTGGAACCCATCTTGGACTGGAAGCCGATGATGATCATTGGCGTCAATACCACGGTTGTGCACTGGCACAAAGATGGGCGAGTGCGGCCCGATCAGGTTCTGCGCGTCTGTGAGCGTTTGTGCAAATCGCCATCACGACAACTACGTGTGGTCGTAGTGCATCAACCTGTACATGTGCCGCGATTGTCCGAGAAGCATAATTTGCTGGTGGGTCGCGATGCCGCCGTGCGCGCTTGGACCGATGCGGGGGCCGACCTGATCTTAGGCGGCCACATTCATCTTCCCTATGTGCGCCCCTTGGCGGAGCGCTATCCGGGGCTATCACGCCGAATCTGGGCGGTTCAGGCGGGTACAGCGCTTTCCGACCGCATTCGCGAAGACGCACCCAACTCGGTCAATCTCATTCGCTACGTGGCACGTGCGCAGCCCATGATTTGTACCGTTGAGCGCTGGGATTGCCTGCTGAGCGATCCCGAGTTTCGGCTAGTTGAGAGTCATCGCTTGGGGCTGGATCGCGGCAGCAATGAGGCGACGTGACAACGTAAAAGACGCCAACGAAGCGGCTGTTTGCGTTCGCCAAGTGCCCTCGCCGAAGGTGACCCACAAAGGCTTTTGCCATTGTGTTTGCAAGTGCAGCGGACTGGATTGCCAACCCGCTGCACCATCGGTACGTCGGCGCGCTTAAAACTCCATTCGCAGCGTGACGCCGTAGGTACGCGGCGCGCCAAGGAAGGCGTTCCAGGAACCAGATTGCAGCGGCGCGTCGAATCCGACTTGCGTGTATTCCTCGTCCGTGAGGTTCTGCGACCACAACTCCACCATCCAACTGCGATCTTCGGCGCCAATGCCTAGTCGAGCGTTGACCACGGTGTAAGGCGCCTGCCGCTTCTGGGGATCGAGGTCAGATCCGGTGTTGTATTCCGAGGAATGTTTGCCGCCGATGTGGAATCGTCCCAAAAAAGTACCGGCGAGTGGCCATTCGTAGGTCAACGCAGCACTGGAGGACCACAATGGTGCAAAGCTCACGCGGCTATCCGGTAACAGGAAGAGATCCGCATCGGGCAACGCATCGGGACCATATTTGGTGTCGGCATAGGTTACGCCGGCTTGCAGTTGCAGGCCGTCGATCGGGGTTTGCCAGAGCACTTCGGCATCGGCGCCGCGCGAGGTCACTTCGGGCACTGAGCGCACCACAAAGGTTGTGCCGAGGAAGCTGTTGAGCTGGAAGTCTTCATAAGACTGATAGAAAGCTGCGGCATTGAGCAGCAGACGACCATCCATCCAGGTGGTTTTCGCACCGAGTTCATAGCTGTCGACAAACTCTCCCGGAAACGAGGTGTCGGTCACCGGTAGGACGCCACTGGCGCCTGTGGTCAGACCATTGCTCGACTGCACGCGATCAAGATTAAAGCCGCCGGCCTTGTAGCCGCGCGCCGCAGACGCATAGGTCATGACGCGGTCATCCCAGCGGTAGGCGGCTTTAAGCGTGCCCGACCACTCGCTGTCGTCGCGCTCCTGCTGCGTTTCGCGGTTGGCATGCAGCGGATTCGACCACGGCAAACACATGAAGCCAATCACGGTCGGAACGGTTGCGCCGAGCGCCGCGACGGGCACCCCGCGTGCGGCCAGCGCTGCGCCAACCTGCGATGGATTGGCCAAAGCGGCTGCGCAGCCAAGCGATGCGTTGGGGCTGGTAAAACGCGAATTCACTTCTTTGTCTTCGCTGGTGTAGCGCAAGCCGGCGACCAGATCCAGTTGATCAGTCACATGGAAGGTGTTGTTGGTAAAGATCGCCGCGCTGCGTGCATTCTGGTCGAAGCGATCATCGGCGCCGTTGCCGATGAACGTGGTGTTGAACGGCCGGCCGGCCGCCTGCGACAAAAATGTGCCCGCGTTCGCAAAATTCACCGTGCCTGCCGGGAACGAGCCCGCGATGCGATTCAGCAAGGCGATCGATAGATACGGCTCGTACACATTGCCCATGATCGTTTGCGAGTGTCGCGTCAAATCCTCGTCGGAGAAGAACAGGCCGGCCATCCAATCGACCCGATCGCTTGATCCGGTCAGACGGAATTCCTGCGTGCGCGTGTCGAAGGCATCAGAGGCCTCTTCCGGGCCGAAGTTGCGATACCAGATGTCGGCTGTCGAGTAGTCCAAATCGGCGCCATTGATGGTTTGCCAAGTACGCGCAGTGGTAATCGAGGTGAGGGAGGCGTTGCCGAACCACGGCGTGGTCCAATTGGCCTCGGCTGAGACGCCTTGGTCCTTCACATCTTGGCGCGTGTCGCGATTGCTGTAGGCGATGCGCGCGTAGGGGTCGGCCACGGGCGCCACGCCAGAATCCGGTGCGAGCGCATCAACGATGCCGGCGACCGAGCCGCGCACGAGGGTGACGCCGGCACAGCAACGCTCGTCGCGTTCGCTGTGATCGGCGCTGATCAGCAGATCAAAGTCATCATTCGGTGCCAGCAGCCATTGGCCGCGCACCGAATACAAATCCTGGGTGACATCCTCGGTGGCGCGACGCGGGCCGGCGCCTGTGCGCACGTCCAGAAAGCCATCACGCTCGCGTTGGGTTGCAAAGAAGCGCAGCGCGGAGACTTCATTGATGGCGGTATTGAAGGATCCGGCGTAGCCCAGCGCGCCGTAGTTGCCGGCGGTGAGTTCAATATCCGCGGTGGTCTCAAAGCTTGGACGGCGCGTGACGATATTGATGATGCCGGCCGAGGTGTTCTTGCCGAACACCGTGCCCTGCGGGCCTTTCAGAACCTCGATACGTTCCAACTCGCCGAGATCACCAAAACCGACGCCATTGCGTGGACGATATACGCCATCGATGACCACGCCCACGGAGGATTCCAAGCCCGGATTGTCGCCAACGGTGCCAATGCCACGGATGCGCGCGGTGGTCTGCGCCTCGTTTGCAGTCGAGGTGACCGTCAAACCCGGCACCAGGAACTGCAAATCCTTGATGTCGCGCGCGCCGTTGTCGCGCAGTTGCTCGCGCGAGACGACGTTTATGGCGATCGGCACATCCTGCAATTGTTCTTCGCGCTTTTGCGCGGTGACGGTGATCTCGCCGAAGGTCTTCTCGTCAAGCGCATCGGCTCGGGCAGGCGCGGTCTGTGCAAACGCGACCGGGAATGTAGGAAGACTCAAAGCCATGACAATGGCGAGGTGAAGCGCCCGACGTGCAGATATGTTGGCGTGCATGTGATCCTCTGCGGGTGATTTTGGTGTGAAGGTGACAAAAGGTGCGAACCCTAGCAGCCTGTCGGACTTAAAGGAAATCGGCTGCAAATCCGCCTGGACAATCCATATTTCGCCGCTTTCTCGGGCAATAGCAGAGCTATTACCCTTCAAAATCGACGAAATCTGGCTTCGCCCAGTCAGATTTTCGCTTCGATTCTTCAAGTCCGACAGGCTGCTAGCCAAGTGCACCCAATAAAACGAACCGAACTTTGTGGCGATTTAGATTCGCTGACCCGCAACGGGATACCTCGGCGCATCGATGCAGCGATTTGCGTCCAGCGATTGCATCAGCGTCGGCCAATCCCTCTGCACGACGTCGCCGAGCACGCGCCCATGGCTGCCATTACGTCACGGGTTTGCCGCGGATACGCACGCGAATTAAAAGGTGACGGCTGGATTGAAGCGCCGGTATGAGGCTGGACGAGGCGCGCTGGCGCTTTCCGCGAGCCTGATTCGCACACGCACAACGCGGTCATCTGACAAACCTAATTCGCGCCAAGGCGAGGCGCGCATTGTCGTCATCTTTCAGGCGCAAGGCTGAGTCCGCTGCTTTCAGCCCAGCACAGCACTCAGGATTGTGCGCAAGGGACGCGCCATTGGCGCCAGCATTAGCGCCGTCAGTCCCGCCAGATTAGTCAGCACGCAGGCCCAAAACTTCCACTGGAATGACCATTTGGCGTTCTTGTGCCGCAAGCTTTGTTGCGCGATCAGCGCACCGGGCCAGCCGCCTGACAGTGACAGCCAGTGCAATGTTGATTCGGCCACGCGTGGACGGCTCGACTTCGCCGCTTTCTTGTCGGCCGCATAGACATAGGGCGCGACCAGACTCAACAGCACGTAGATCAGAAATACCAACAGCGGCAACTTGCGATCCAGCACGCATGCGATCAAGGCAATCATGAAAACCGCAACGGCCAAGAGCGCACCGGTAAGTCCTAAGGACCATCGATTGGCAAAGAGAATTTCGATGTTCACGGCGCGCAAACGGCCTTTGCGATCGCGACTTTGCTCGAATGCCACACGATCGTTGAGGCTCGGACGTCGCTGTCCACCCGCGAAAGCGCTGATATGCGCAAAGACCTCTTCGCCACCGCCGTCTGGTCCAATAAATCCGAATTCCTCAGCGTCTTTCCAGGCGATGATTCGGCCTTGGCGTCGCACCGCCTTGTTCATCGACAAGACCAAACCGTCCAGCCCGCCCGATCGACTCGGTGCGACAAAATCATCAGCCGGCAAGTATTGGGCAAGCGCGTTTCACAGTCAGTCGACGTGAGCTGAATGCTGACTAGCGCTTCAGTCTCATTCAAGCGTTGTCACACAATCAAAAGTCGAGAAATGTGAATACGGCTAAACTGATCGGTCCGCCCCAAAAAACGAAATCTAGGAGAAGTGCATGTCCGCCAATGAGCACGAAATGCTGATCAAACGCTTCTACACTGCCTTTGCCGCACTCGATGCCGACGCCATGCAGTCCTGCTATCACGCCACGGCGCACTTCGAGGATCCGGCGTTCACGCTCGATGGCCGGGAACAAATCGGTGGCATGTGGCGCATGTTATGCACGGCGGTCAAAGCCAAGGGCGCCGACGTGTGGAAACTCGACGCCACGCGGATTTCCGCCGATCAGGACTCCGGACAGGCGCATTGGGAGCCGGTGTATCGCTTCAGTGCCACGGGACGGATGGTGCACAACATCATCGATGCCAATTTCAAATTCAAAGAAGGCTTGATCGTATCTCACCATGATCGCTTCGACTTCTGGCGCTGGTCGCGTCAGGCTTTGGGGCTGCCGGGCCTGCTCTTGGGTTGGACGCCGATCCTGCGTGCGAAGGTGCGCGCAAAAGCGGCGTCAAATCTGGCGGCTTTTATGCGCAAACAAGCCTAAAGGCCGCTCAGCGACTAACGCGAGCCTGCGTTCCCTAGCCCGGCGCCACGCCAATGCATGCCAAGGCCCAAGCATAAGGCGAGGATCAAACCGAGATCGACTCTAAATAGGCGCACGATCGCGGCGTTGTGACTGAGGCCGTCGAGTGCAAAGAGAACGCAGAAAGCCACAAGGCTGACTAGCGCGGTGAGCATCGCTGGGGTGCGCCAAGCGTGCACCCAAACAGAAGCGATCAGCAGCAGCCCCATGCATCCAAACAGCACGGCGCGGTGGCGCATCAACAGCAGAAGCGTCGGCTCTTCGATGGAGATGTCATAAAGTGACTGCAAAGCCGCTGCCGAGTGCACACCGATCACCGGCGCTGCCAGGATCGCGCCAGCGATTAGCAAAATAAGAATCGTCAATATCGCTGAGAACGGTTTGGCCATCGGTCAAGCTCGCGGCGGATACAAGGGTGGCAGGGGATCGGCGCCCGCGGCAGCCTGAGTGCGCACGCGCACGCCATGGCGGAAGGCACTGCGCAGACGCGGCACTAAAGCCATCCGCTCCTCGGTGGTGACCACAGGTGCCCACAGCGCGCGATCCAATTCATCCAAGACCAGTGCTTGCGCGCGATCGTCGATGCGGGCGCGCAACTGGCCAAGGGTTTGCACTTCCGGCAGCACCGCGCCGCGCAAGGCCGCAGCAATTCGGTCGAGATTTTCGCCGGCCAATGCCAGCTTCAAAGCCTGCGGCGAGACGGGTGCGTTGGCCGCGTCGACCACCGCCGTCACAGGTTCACGCTCACGGCCACGCCGCAGCGCAAACACCAAGCTGGCGATCAAAGCGATCGCCAAGCCTGCACTCACCCATTGCCAGCGTCGTAGCTCCTGCAATAGTTGCGGATCGGCTTGCTGCGGCGCATCACCGCTAGTCGGCAGTACGCTCGGCGCGATTTGCGCAATCGGCGCCGTCGCGGCCGGGAGCGCGGCACCGGGCTCGACATTGACGATCACTGCGTCCAGATCTGCCGTAGACGGTTTGTCGTCCCGCGTATTCCAGTACGCCACACGCATGGCCGGGATGCGCAACTCACCCGCTTGCGCCGGCACCACGGCGAAACGCCGCGTCAGCGTGGCAATGGGCTGGCCTGCGACCACGCTGTCGCTACTTTGCGGCTGTTCGGGAAAAACCTGCGCACCCGCAATGGCCGGCAGTTCCAGCGCCGGCAGTTGCGCCGCGGTGGCGCCATCGGCGCTTAAGGTCAGTTCCAGCATCAAGGGTTCGCCGGCACGCGCAGTGGTCGGCAATGCGCTCCGCGCGAGCGTCAAGCGGCTCGCGGGCAGCCACGGTGTCGGCGCGCCGCTCGGTCGCGGGCGAACATTCAGCACCGTGGGCTTTCCGACGGCTGTGATTTGCTGTGCGCGCGCGAAATAGGTGGTGCGATCATTGATTTGTGCTTGGCCACGAAAGCGCGCCGCCGGCACCGTCAGCTCGCCGCTCTTTTCCGGCAACAACAATAAATCGCGCTCAAACACCTGATAGCGAAGTCCACCAATCTCGCGGCTGCCGCGGCGATCAGTGCCGATTTGCTGGAAGCTCGCATTTTCAGGCGGAGTGGTCTCGATCGATCCATCCAGCAGCGGCACCGCATAAAACAGGCGCACAGTCATGGTGACGGCTTGCTGCACGTAAGGATTAACCGTGCTGATCTCGGTCTCGATGAATACCGAATCCCCGCTGGCCGCCGAACCGGCTGTCGCCGGCACCACAGTCAGCAATAAGGCCGGCGTGCTTTCATTGCCCACCGCCAAGGCTGGCACCGTGATCACGCCGGCCTCTTTGGGCTCAAGCACCACGGAATACTGCACCGTCATCGAGCGCTGGCCGTTGACGAAGGAAATCTGCGTGCCGCTAGATTGGCCACGCAGAATGAAATTCTGCTCCAGCGCGCTGTAGTCGATCTGCGCGCTGGTCGAATCAGCCTCAATTTTCAAGGTGCTGGACTCACCGAGCGTAATCCGATCAGGTTCCAGCCACGCACGCACAGCGGCGCTGGCGTGTGCGCCACAGATCAGCATGATCATGGCCACGATCATGGGTGCAACGATGCGCCTCACGGTGACTCTCCTTGTTCTTGCCGGCGCTGATATTCGCGCGCGAACTTGCGCCGCAATAACCCGCCCGGATCATCCGGGACGCGCCGCATCCATTGCTGCAAAGCTTGCTCTTGCTCTGCCTGCGCGCGCTCCTCGGGGGTTTCCTCACGCACTGGCGCGGTGACAGCGGACGGCTCTGCGGCGGCTTCCGTTTGCGATTGATCCAATGCCGCCTGCATTTCTTGGCGTGCCGCTTCTTCCGCTGCGCGTTGGGCTTCGGCATCGGCCGAAGTAGGCGCTTTGCCGTCCTCGCCCGGCGGATCCTCGCTTTCAGGCCGTTCGCCCTCGCCTTCCGGCGTCTCACTGTCAGACGACTTGTCCTCACCCTCCGGCTTTTGCGAATCCGATTCCTTTTCGCCCTCAGATCCGGCTTCAGAAGGCTTAGCCGCTTCATCCTCCGACGGCGCTTGGTCGCCCTCGCCCGGCTCATCGGATTGCTGCTCGCCTTGCGCGGGCTTACCCGGTGAATCTTTGGATTCGCTTGGCTCAGAACCATCGCCTTGCTGCTGATCCTGGCCCGGCTGCTGCTCCTGTTCCGAATCCGAAGATTGATCCTTCCCGGATTGTTGATCTTTCGACGAATCGCCCTTCTTCGAGTCGTCTGACGCAGCGTCTTTCTGCGACTTTTGTTGTTGCTGCTGCTTCAACAAGGTCTCCACAGCCAATTTATTGGCCAGCGCATCGGCCATGTCTGGCGACTTGGCCAAAGCTTGCTCATAGGCTTTGACCGCGTCGGCCAGTTTCCCAGCCTTCGCCAGCGCGTTGCCACGGTTGTAGTGTGCGTCAGCACTATCCTCGCGTGCCCAATCCTTGGCGGCCGCGGCGTAATCCTCACCGCGGTAGGCAGCACTCGCGCGCAAGGCCGGATCGGGCGCTAGTTCGCGTGCCTGCTCAATTTGACCGGCATCTAGCGCCTGACGAGCCCGCTGATCATCCCGCTGCCAAAGCCCATCCCAGAATTTCTCTAATCCAGACGGCGCGGCAGGGGTTTGGACCGCTGCAGTTTCGCTAGCCACTGGCGGATCGGCTGCCATTGCTGGCGTGGGCAGCAAACTCATTGACGCCAAACTGGCAGCGACTGCGATGCCGCCAAAAGCCGCGAGCCAACCGCGACGAAATCCCGCGAGCGCCAAGGGCAACAAGGCCAGCAATAACCAGTAGCCGTCGTCAACGCGCTGCGCGCCGCCATCGCTCGCACCGGATGCCAGACCCGCATTATCGTCTGCGCGTTCGCTGTCGGCTGAGCTTGCGTTGAGCACACCCAGCAAGCGCAGATCGGCATCGTCCACGCTAATGGTGGCATAGCTCCCGTCGCCGACTTGGGCGAGGGCCTGCAGGCTGGCCGAATCCAGTCGCGCGAGTTGCACTTGCCCATCCGCACCAGTTAAAAAACCTTCCTTTCCGGCGATTGGTGCGCCGCCCGCGGTGCCTACACCCAAAGCACTGACGCGAAAACCCGCGCGTAAAGCTTTACGCGCGGCCTCCTGTGCGCGGTCATCGACGCCATCGGTCAGCAGCAAAATCTCGCCGCGACTAAACGCGGCTGCGCTGAGCATGCGTACTGCCAAATCAATCGCACGATCGGCGCGCTGTCCATCAACCGGCATCAAATCCGCACTCAAACTGTCGAGCAGTGCACGCACCGTTTTCCCATCACGCGTTATCGGCGCCACCGTGAAGGCATCACCCGCGTACACCAAAAGACCGACTTGCCCGTCGCGGCGCTGCTCCAGCAACTGCGCAATCTTCGAGCGCGCCTGCGCCAGTCGCGAGGGCGGCAGATCGGTCGCCTGCATCGCCGACGACAAATCCAGCGCGATCAGTAGCGGCGACTCGACTTGCCATAGTGGCGCCGGCAGTGTGCGCCACGACGGTCCCGCCATCGCCAAAATCGCTAGGGCGGCGCCAATCAGTAGCAAGGAACTCGCGCCATGCGAAGCTTCCTGTGACTGCCGTGCAATGAGATGTGGCAACAAATGCGGATCGACCGCGCGTTGCCACACATCGCGCTGGCGCTTGGCTGCGCGTTGAGCGAACCACAGCAGTGGCAACAGCAGCAAGGCCAGCAGCCACCAGGGGCGCAGAAAGATGAAGTTGGTCAGAGTTGGGGTCAGCGCGTCCATCAGCGACGCCTCGTTGTGGCGCGCAGCAGCAGGGCCATCAAAGCAAAAGCCAAACTCAAACCCAGGGGATAGGCATAGCGCTCGATGCGTGGCCGCAGCACTTCACCGGCACGTGCCGTGGGCTCAATGCGATCAATTTCGGCGTAGATTCCCGCCAACTCGCGCGTATCGCGTGCACGAAAATAGCGGCCACCGGTGCGCTCGGCCACGTTCTGCAAGGCTTTCTCATCGATCTGCGGCTGCCGCGGAATACGCATCCCAAAGAATCCCTGCTCGCCGCCTTCGCCGCCAAAACCGACTGTATGCACGCGTACACCGGCAGTTTGTGCCAATTCCGCCGCCTTGTCCGGCGTCACCGCGCCGGCTGTGTTGACGCCGTCGGTCAGCAAAATCAATACGCGCTCGCCCTTCCCCGCCTTCAGATCCTCTTGCTCACTCAAGCGCTTGACCGCGAGCGTGATGGCATCACCGATGGCCGTTTCCTGGCCCGCCATGCCGATCTCACTGTCGAGTAATTGCAGACGCACGCTCTCGCGATCTGGCGTTAGTGGCGTCACCGCATAAGCGCGCTGGCCGAACAGCAGTAAACCCACGCGATCACCCGCGCGACGCTGTAGAAAATCGCTGATTACCGCCTTCGCGGCGGTCAATCGATCCACATATTGGTTGCCCAAGATCATGTCCTGCTCGGCCATGCTGCCCGAGAGGTCTACCGCCAACAGCAGATCACGACCGAGTTGCGGCGGTTCGACGGCCTCGCCCAATTCCTGTGGTCGTGCCGCGGCCACACATAATGCCGCCCAGGCCAGCAGCGGTAAGAACATTAACTGCGAACGCGGCGCACCGATTTTGCGCTTGCCGATAGACTTCAGATCACTGCCAAAGGGCACGCGCAAGGCGGCGCCACCGGTTCCCTTGGCCACGGGCAACAGCCACATCGCCAATAGCGGCAGTGGCAGAGCAAGCAATGCCCATGGCCACAGCCATTGCCATTCATTGATGGTCGCCCACATCAACGGCGCGCTCCGATCAAGGATTTGAAGCGCCTGCGTGCGGGATCGATCAAAGCATCGACGGCGCTGGGCTCGATCCGCGGTCGATAAATGCCATCAATCAATACGCGACCCGGCCCTGCACTGAACTCGCGCGCAGCGCTATCTCCGTCGAGGAAACGCAGCCATTCCTCGCCCTGCAAATGCGCGGCTTCTGCGTCGACGCGCCGAGCCGCACGACGCAGCATTTCCGAGATCGCGGCTACGCGCTGGCGCGCGTCTGTGGTGGCCAAGGCAGATTCAAACTGTACTTGCATCGCCCAAAGACGCGCACGCGCACGGCGTATGCGCAGCAGCGCGCGCACGGCCCAAATCAACAAGGCAATCCCGATCAGCGCGAGCAGCCACCAGCCCGGCGCGGGCGGCCACCAGGAAGGCTCTGCGGGCAAGTGGATATCGCGCAATTCCAGTGCTGGTGCGCCGGATTGGGCGCGGGCAAAATCCGAAATCCGGCTCATGCTGCCTCGCGTCGATGCGGCAGTAACGCGCTCAGAACGATGTCCGGCGGCTCGTCGGTACGCAGCACAATTGCGCGCCAGCCGAGTCGCTGCAAGCGCTCGCGCGCAAGCGCGAAACGTTCGCTAAAAGCGCGATCCCAGCCCTTGCGCGTCGTGGCGTCGGTTAAATCTAAATCGACGCGCTCGCGCTCGCTGGCGAAGCCCAAACGCGCTTGCGGCGGCAGCAACTCCAGCGGATCCACCAGCAATACCGCGATCGCGTCATGGTGAGCAGATAACGCCGCGAAGCGTGCATCGTCCACTTGGTCAACACTGCGCGGATCGATCATTGCCACGATTCGCGATCCCGGCTTAGTCACGCGCATTGCCGACTGCAGCGCGCGATCTAAGCCTTCGTCGTCTGCGGGGGGCTCGAGATACCAGCGCGCCAGCGCGCCGAGCACGCGCAAGGCGCCGCGCGATCCGCCCGCAGGCGGCAACGGCGCCTCCAGCGAACTGCCGCGCAAAGCGGCAATGCGGTCCCCCGCACGCTGTGCAGCCCACGCCGCCAGTGCGCCAACGCGCGCGGCTTGCACAGACATGAAACAGACACGCGTGCCGAAATACAGCGTCGGCGCGGTATCCGCCACCAGTAAGGTGACCAGATCGCGCTCGGCGTGAAAGATCTTGGTGTGTGCCCGGCCGGTGCGCGCGGTCACGCGCCAATCGATATGGCGCGCGTCGTCGCCTTGCGCATACGGCCGCGATTCCGCGTAATCCATGCCGCGACCGCGCATCGGCGAATTGCTCGGCCCCGCTTGGCTGCCATGACTGCGCTGTGGCGGCGGCCACGCCAGCACGCGCGCACGTAGCGCGATCAACTCCGCCAGTGCCGGCTGCACGCCATGCATATCGCGTGTCGCATCCATGATTGGCTCGATCAGGGCAGCGGTACGCGCTTGAGCACTTCGGCCACCAAACGCCCGCCATCCCAACCTTCAGCAGTGGCTTCATAGCTTGGCAGCACGCGGTGCCGCAGCACATCGGGCGCGACCGCATGCACGTCTTCCGGGGTGACGAAATCACGCCCCGCGAGCCAAGCACGCGCTCGAGCACAGCGCTCCAGCGCGATCGAGCCACGCGGGCTTGCGCCCCAGGCAATGCGCTTGGCGAGTGCCTTGTCGTAGGGCGCCGCATCGCGCGTGGCCAACACCAACTCGATCAAATATTTCTCTAAAGCCGGCGCGAAATGCAGATCCAACACCGCCGTGCGCGCCGCAAACACTTCCTCCTGCGATAGGCGTTGCACCGGCGCCGGCACGTGTTTGAGCGCATTACGTGCCTGATCGCGCACCAGTCGCAAGATCTCGGCCTCCGCGCTCGCTTCGGGATAGCCAACGCGCACATGCATCAAAAAGCGGTCCAACTGCGCCTCGGGCAAGGGATAGGTGCCTTCCTGCTCGATTGGATTTTGCGTTGCCATGACCAGAAATAACTGCGGCAGCGCATAGGTACGCCCGCCCACTGTGATCTGGCGCTCGCCCATGGCTTCGAGCAAGGCCGACTGCACCTTGGCCGGCGCACGATTAATCTCATCGGCAAGCAGCAAATTATGGAACAAGGGGCCCGGCTGAAATTCAAAGCGACCTTCCTGCTGACGCCAGATGTCGGTACCGGTGAGATCCGAGGGCAATAGATCTGGCGTGAACTGCACGCGCTGGAAATCCGCCTCGATGCGCGAGGCCAGCGCCTTCACGGCCGTCGTTTTAGCCAATCCAGGCGCGCCTTCGACCAGCAAATGCCCATCGGCGAGCAGGGCGATCAGCAACCGCTCGACCAATGCTGACTGGCCCACGATCTGCGTCGCTAGTTCATCGCGCAGGTTGACAAATCGCTCATGTAGTGCGGAATTCGGGACGGTTTCGGTGGTCGCTGGTGCAACCAAGTTTGCGGCGCTTTCGGGCATGGTCATTTCGTTGTCAGGCGGAAAAAGTGCAACACACACACGGGTGCGATCGGGCAGACCACGAGCAATGAATAAAGTTCGCCAACCAGACGTTTGCTTCAGCCGCGCATAGAAAATTCAACCTAGCAGCCTGTCGGACTTGAAGAATCGAAGCGAAAATCTGACTGGGCGAAGCCAGATTTCGTCGATTTTGAAGGGTAATAGCTCTTCTATTGCCCGAGAAAGCGGCGGAATATGGATCGTCCAGGCGGATTTGCAGCCGATTTCCTTTAAGTCCGACAGGCTGCTAGAAACCTCAGTTGGACGGGGCATAGTGTGCGGTTCTGGGGTGCACGGCAAAGCGCAGTGAGGGTGAAAGCCGGCAGCTTGCGCGGCATGCCGCGCGCCGGCTTGAACGCCTGCAAGCTTAAGCTTGCAGGCCGGATTGAAAGCCGGCAGCTTGCGCGGCATGCCGCGCGCCGGCTTGAACGCCTGCA
>Ga0209181_10003047_pt1 | contig 26484 bp, 28 predicted proteins | sample MAT05_FD_187208 | JGI IMG/M metagenome (GOLD analysis project Ga0209181, IMG submission 187208) | Freshwater microbial communities from Lake Fryxell liftoff mats and glacier meltwater in Antarctica - MAT-05 (SPAdes) (version 2) | ecosystem: Environmental > Aquatic > Freshwater > Ice > Liftoff...
GCGTGATCCACAACGGCATGGTCCACAACGGCGTGCTCATCGACGACACCTTCGCCGAGGCCTTCCCGATGAAGGCCACGCGCATCCTCATCACCGCGCACAACATGACCTGGGCGCGCCATGCCGCGGTCAGCGCCACCGGTTTTGCCACCAGCGTCATCGCTTGCGGTTGCGAGGCTGGCATCGAGCGCGAGCTCTCGCCCGACGAAACGCCCGACGGCCGGCCCGGCGTGGCCATCCTGCTGTTCGCGATGAGTGGCAAGGAGCTGGGCAAGCAGATCGAGCGCCGCATGGGCCAATGCGTGCTGACCTGCCCGACCACAGCGATTTACGCAGGCATCGGCATCGACCAAGGCGAAGCCGTGGCCCTGGGCAAGAACCTGCGCTTTTTCGGCGACGGCTGGCAGATCAGCAAGCTCATCGATGGCGTGCGCTACTGGCGTGTGCCGGTGATGGACGGCGAGTTCGTGGCCCAGGAGACGACGGCCATCACCAAGGCGGTGGGCGGCGGCAACCTGCTGCTGCTGGCCCGCGACACCGATTCGGCGCTGGCCGCGGCCGAAGCCGCGGTGTCGGCGATGCAGCGTTTGCCCAACGTCGTGATGCCGTTCCCGGGTGGCGTGGTGCGCTCGGGCTCGAAAGTGGGCAGCAAGTACCCGGCGCTGATGGCGTCGACCAACGACGCTTTTTGTCCCACGCTGTACGGCATTGCACCGAAGACGCAACTCACGGCCGAGACCGCCTGCGTGCTGGAAATCGTCATCGACGGCCTGACCGAAGCCGATGTCTCGGCCGCCATGCGCGCCGGGCTCGACGCCGCTATCGCGCGGGGTGCTGCGTCCGGCCTGCTGCGCATCAGCGCGGGCAATTACGGCGGCAAGCTCGGGCCCTTCCACTTCCACCTGCACAAGCTGATGGGGGCAGCGTCGTGAGCACCACGCTGCGCCTGCGCACAGCGCCCGGCCTGCGGCTGGACCTGCGCGGTGTGCTGCCCACCCTGCTGGCGGGGCTGGACGCAGCGGCCATCGAGCGGCTGCCGCTGGGCCTGGGCCGTGGCACCGTGCCGCTGGCCGAGTTCTTCGATGTCTCGCGCCAGGGCAGCGAGGCCCGGCTGGTGCTGCAAGGTGATCTGTCGCGCTGCGACCGCATCGGCTGGCAGATGGCCGGTGGCCAAATGCTCGTCGAGGGCGCCGTGGGCGACTGGGCGGGCGCGGCCATGAGCGCCGGACGTTTGCAGGTGCAAGGCGATGCACGCGACCTGGCCGGCTGCGAGATGGCCGGCGGTGACCTGCAGGTCGACGGCAACGTCGGCGACTTCGCCGCCAGCGCCCAGCCCGGCAGCATGGACGGCATGCGGGGCGGCGTGTTCACCGTGCGCGGCAGCGCCGGCCAGCGCTTCGCCGACCGCATGCGCCGCGGCACCGTCTTCGTGCATGGCGACGCGGGCGACTTTTTCGCGTCGCGGCTGGTGGCGGGCACCATCGCGATGGCCGGGCGCGTGGGTGCCCACCCCGGCTACGGCATGCGCCGCGGCAGCCTGGTGTTCGCCGGCCCGGCCCCGGCGCTGCCCGACACCACGGTGGCCGCCATCGTCGGCACGCCCGTCATCTGGCAACTGCTGGCGCGTGTATTGCAGCGCCAGGGCGGCGCCTTCAGCGGCCTGGCGCAGCGCGCCGTCCAGCGCCACCTGGGCGACCTGGCGGTGGCCGGGCGGGGCGAATGGCTGCTGGCGACCTGACTTTTTCGATTCACTGACTGCAAGGACAACCCGGCCATGAGCCAAAAATACACTTTCCACGCCGGCGAGGCCACCGTGTTCGCCAAGGACGGCCAGTTCACCGACGCGATGCCCGAGATCCTGATCGGCCGCACCGACGGCCCGGTGGGCCAGGCCTTCGCCAACCTGATGGCGCAGAGCAAGGGCCACACCGCGATGTTCGCGATCCGCGCCTGCAACCAGCTGGTGCGCCCGGCCACCATCGTCGTGCCCAAGGTGACGCTAAAGGACATGGCCAACATCGACCTCTTCGGCGGGGTGGTGCAGTCGGCCACGGCCGATGCGGTGGTGGACTGCCTGATCGAAGGCATCATCCCCAAGGACATCGCCAACGGGCTGTGCATCATCAGCCTGGTCTGGATCGACCCGCGCTGCGCGAAGGACCCGAACCTCGACAAGAAGGACATGTACCGCACCAACTACGAGGCCACCAAGCTGGCCCTGAAGCGGGCGCTGAACAACGAGCCCAGTGTCGACGAGCTCATCGCCAACCGGCACCGCATCAAGCACGACATGGATGACTGGAGCTGACGACAGCCCGGTCTTCGCGCTGCTCGACGACCGCGGGGCCAGCGCCGAGGCACCCACCAGCCGGCTCTACACCGGCTTCGTGCGCGAACACGCCTGCACCGACGCGGCCGGTCTGACCGCCTGCTGGGCCGCCGTCGAGTGCGACCAGCGCGCCGGGCTGAACGCGCTGCTGCTGGCCGACTACGAATGGGGCGAAGCGCTGGTGCTGGGCCAGGCGCGAACGCCCGGCGCCCTGCGGGTGCTGATGTTCAGCCAGCTGCAGCGGCTGTCGCAGGGCCAGGCCACGGCCTGGCTGCAAACGCAATGCGGCGAGGCCACGGCGGGCGTCATGCCACTGCAGCCCAGCGTCGACGAAGCCGCGTTCACGCAGGCCATCGACCGCATCCATGAGGCCATCCGCGCGGGTGAGACCTACCAGGTCAACCACACCTACCGCCTGCACGGCCAGGCCTGGGGCGAACCCGTGGCGCTGTACCGCGCGTTGCGCCAGCGCCAGCCGGTGGCCTTCGGGGCGCTGCTGCGCTTGCCGGGCGATCGCTGGGTGCTGTCGTGTTCGCCCGAGCTATTTTTGCGCCAGCAGGCGGGCGTGCTGACGGCCCGGCCGATGAAGGGCACGGCGCCGCGCATCGGCGTGGCCGAAGGCGACAGCGAAACCGCGCGCCTGCTGTCGCTCGACACGAAGAACCGGGCCGAGAACCTGATGATCGTGGACCTGCTGCGCAACGACATCGGCCGCGTGGCCGTCACGGGGTCGGTGCGGGTGCCGGCGCTGTTTGTCATCGAGCCCTACAGCACGGTGTTCCAGATGACCTCGACCATCGAAGCCCGGCTGCGGCCCGACGTCGGCTGGCCCGAGTTGCTGCGCGCGACCTTCCCCTGCGGCTCGATCACCGGCGCGCCCAAGCACCGCACGATGCAGATCATCGGCAAACTTGAAGGCACGCCGCGAGGCCTGTACTGCGGCGCCATCGGTTGGCTGGACGCCGCGCCTGCGGGGCAGGCCGTCGGCGACTTCTGCCTGTCGGTGGCCATCCGCACCCTGACGCTGGCGCCGGAAGAATGCGGCCAACGTGCGCTGACCCTGGGCATAGGCGCGGGCATCGTGCTGGACAGCGTGGCCGCCGACGAGCTGGCCGAATGCCGGCTGAAGGCGCGTTTTCTGACCGCGCTGGACCCGGGCTTCGAGCTCTTCGAAACCCTGCTGCACCGGCCCGGCGCCGGCCTGCAGCACACCGGGCTGCACCTGGCGCGACTGGCCGCCAGCGCCCAGGCACTCGGTTTCGCCTTCGACGCCGGTGCCGCGCAAGCGCTGCTGCAACGCAGCCTGCCGGCGCTGCCCGCCGGCGTATCCGCACGGGTGCGGCTGGCGTTGGCCCACAACGGCCGGCTGGCGGTGACCCACGCCCCGTTGCAGCCACTGGCCGATGGCCCTGTGAACCTGCTGATCAGCCCTGTGCTGCTGCTGCCGCAGCACCTGCCGCTGGCGGCGCACAAGACCACCCGGCGCGCGCATTACGACGCGGGCGTGCGGGCGGCGCAAGCGCTGGGTGCTTTCGACAGCCTGTTTCTCGACAGCGCCGGCCAGCTTGTCGAAGGTGGCCGCACATCGGTGTTCCTGCGTCTGGGTGGCCGCTGGTTCACGCCGCCGCTGGCCGCCGGCGCCCTGCCTGGCATCCAGCGCGGCCTGCTGCTGGCCGACCCCGCCTGGGCGGCAGCCGAGCGTGCGCTGGATCGCCAAGACCTGCAGGCGGCCGAGGCCATCGTGGTGTGCAACGCGCTGCGCGGCGCGTTGTCGGCGCGGCTGTTGCAGCCGGTGGCGCACGCCGCATGACAACGCTGGCCCTGTTCGACCTGGACCACACGCTGATCCCTTTCGACAGCGGCATGGCCTGGACCCAATGGCTGGTGCAGCGAGGCCACCTGCCGCCCGGCGCCGAGGCGCGCTACCTGGCCTTCTGCCACGACTACGTGGCCGGCACGCTGGACATCCACGCCATGCACCACGCCAACCTGGCGCCGCTGGCCCGGCACAGCCCGGAAACGCTGCAGGCCTGGGCCGGTGACTTCGAAAATTACATCCGCCCGCAGGTGCCCGCCAGCCGCCGCGCGCTGGTGCAGCGGCACCTGGACGCCGGCCACCTCTGCGCCATCGTCACCGCCACCACCCGCCTGGTGGCCGAGCCGCTGACGCGTGTGTTCATGCTGCAGCACCTGGTGGCCACCGAGGCCGAGCAGGTCGATGGCCGCTACACCGGCGCCATCGCCGGCGAGCCCTGCTTCCGTGAAGGCAAACCGCGCCGTGTGAACGCCTGGCTGCAGCATTTGGGCTTCGACGCCGGGCTGCAGGCCTTCGATGCCAGCTGGTTCTACAGCGACTCCGCCAGCGACCTGCCCCTGCTGCAGGCGGTGACACACCCGGTGGCCGTGTGTCCCGACGCGCGGCTGGGCGCGCATGCGGCTGCCGCCGGCTGGACCATCCGGGAAGACCGCTGAACCCGCAGGGCGACGGCGCAGGCGCGTCGCGATGGGTTTCATGACGCCTGGCGGACTGGCGCCGGCTCACGCCGAACCGGCTTGCCTAGAAGCAGTTCGGCACGGCCTGCTGCAGCCGGCAGCTCCAGCGGAAGCTCTCGGCGACCTGCTTCATCGACCGCCTGAAGGTGGCCGTGGCCTGGTGGTCGATGGCGTCGGGCAGCGGCACGGTGGCCTCGACGCCGGTGCTGTTGGTGTAGAAGTTGACGAAGCAGGTGCGCTCGGGCGGGCAGAGCTGCTTGATCTGGGCTTCGTAGGCGGCCTGGTCGCGGGCCTGGTCCATCGGCACGATGACCAGCAGCATCAGACCCTGGCGGCCGGCCACCTGCCAGGGTGGCGGCGTCTGGGCCGGCGCTGCCGTGGCGGCCAGCAGCAGGGCGGTGATCGACAGGGCGCTGCGCATCGGCGGCTTTATTGCACCAGCCGCAGGATTTCGATCTGCTCGTCCACGGTCTCGAAGGTGCCGGTGCCGGCCGGCATCTGCATCAGCGGCCGGGCCTGCCCGTCGAGCAACCAGACGCTGGGGTAGACGAGCATGCGCACCCGTTCGTCGCCCATCTCGCGCATCAGCTCGGTGTAGTTCAGGCTGCGGCCGCCGACGCGGAAGAACAGCTTGGGGGCCTGCAGCAGCAGGGCGCTGCGCAGGTCCACCACCAGATAACGGGCGCGGAAATGCGGCACCAGGGCCGCAGCGTTTTTCGCCAGGAAGGCTTCGTAGCGGCGGCAGAAAGGGCAGTCGCGCGCACCCAGGTAGACGTAGAGCGATTTGTTCTCGGCGCGCGCCCGCAGCAAGGCGGCGTCCAGGTCGAACTCGGCGCGGTCGGACGCGCCGGCAGGCTCCACCACCATCGCTGCATAGGCCGCCGGCAGGGCCGCCTGCGCGCTGCCCCAGGCCAGCGCTGCGACCAGCACCGCCAGCGCGGCCATCACCGGGCGGGCGCCGGGCTTCATTCGATGCCCACCGCAAGCCGGCCGACATACTGCCGGTCCTTGGTGTCTTCGACATCGGCGCGCAACTCACCGCCCGCGCGCGGCACGAAGTTAAAGCGCAGCGTGGGGTTCTCGCTGAGCGAGAAGTCGAGTTCGGCGTTGAACAACGGTTGACCGTTGTAGCTGAGCTTCAGGTTGCGCACGAAATACGGCGGGATGAACATCACCGTCTGGTTGTTCAGCTCGAAACCGGTGTCGTTGGGGTGCAGCACGGTCACTTGCACCGGCGTCACGGCGTTCGGCTTGAGGCCTTCGGGCAACTGCAGCACGGTCTTGCCGATGAGCTCGGGGGACCCGCGGTTGGGCGGCGCCGAGCAGCCGCCCGAGGTCTTCACGTAGCGTGAATCCATGTGCAGTTCGCCGTTGGACAGCTCGCTGACCACCCGTACGTGGCTGTATTCGTCCACGCGCAGCCGGGTCTCGAAGTCGGCCTGGCCGATGGCCGGCGTGAGCTCGATGACCGCGGCCACCGGCGAGGGGTTCTTGTCGACGAACAGGTAGACACGCTGCACAAACAGCTCGGGGCGCTGCGGCAGTTTCGACACCACCTTGATCGGCACCGACGCACCGTAGGCCGCGCGCAGCGGCGCCACCATCTGCACCTGCAGCCGGCCGGGCGTGGTTTCAATGGTGCGGCCCGGGAAGATCTTGGCGCGCAGGCGCTCCCATTCGGGCGAGCTGTCGCCATGGGCCGCATTGGGCAGCCCGCCCGGGGCGGCCAGCGCGGCGCTGCATGCGCCGAGCAGGGCGGTGAGCAGCAGGGTTCGGCGCGGGTGTCTCATGAAGGGGATCCTTGTCAGGCGGGTGCCAGCAGTTGCCGGTGTTCCAGGCGCAGGAAGACCACCGACGCATTGCGCCGGTGGATGATGTCGTATTGGTCCCAGCGGCTGAACTCGGGCAGTTCGGCGGCGTCGGGCACGGCGCTCAGGGCGGTGCCGGCCTTCAGCAACGCGGCACAGCGCGCTTCCAGCTGCGCCAGGTAGCGGTCGTTGCTGACGGCGACTTCGCGGCCACCGGCCTTGCCGTGGCCCGGCACGATGGTCTCGATGTTCAGCGTGCGCAGCGCGCTGATGGCCTGGCGCCATTGCGCCAGGTCGCCGTCCTGCACGTCGGGAATGCGGCGGTTGTCCAGCAGGCCGCCGGCAAACAGCGTGCCGGTACGGGTGTCCAGGGCGCTGGCGCTGCCCGGGCCGTTGGCCAGGCCGTGGTGCGTGACGAGCACCGGCCGGCCGATGGTGTCGAGCACATGCGTGTCGTCGAACAGCACGTCGGGCTTGGGCACCACGGTGCCACGCATCGCGTCGTCGCCCAGTTCGGCGCGCAGCGTCTTCAGGCAGGTGTCACAGCGTGCCGCCATCAGGGCCGCGGCGCGGCGCTGCATGTGCACTTGGATGCCGCGGGCCTGGTAGGCGGCGGCGCCGAAGATGAATTCCTGCCGGGCCTGCGTCAGCAGCACCAGGCGCACCGGGCGGGGCGTGACCTGTGCAATGGCGTCCAGCAGCGCCTGGCCGTGCAGGAACGAGGTGCCGGTGTCGATGGCCATCACCCCCTGGCGGCCGACGATGAAGCCGGCATTGCCGACGCGGCCCAGGTTGGCGGACGAAAGCTCACCCGGCAGCCCTTGCAGCAGGTAGACACCCTCTTCGACTTCAAGCGCTTGTGCGAGTGCTTGTGCGGGGGCCTGTGCGGGGGCTTGTGCCGCGGCCTGTGCGGGCGCCTGTGCCCACGCCGCCGACGCCCAGGGCAGGGCGGCCGCGGTGCGCAACAGGCCGCGTCGGGAAAAAGGCCGAACGGGCTGAAAGTGCTGATCGGGCTGATCGGGCTGAGGGGTGCTGCGGGTCATCGGTGTTCAGGGCTTTTCCAGCAGGGTCTTCAGGTTCGCCAGACCCGACTGGTAGACCCCGGTGACGGCCTTGACCGCGGCTTCGTCGTTCTGGTCCGGCGGAGGGTCGTTGTTCGGGAAGCCACGGTAGAACGCGCCACGCCATTCCACCACCGACTGGTTGCCGTCGGCGGTGACCTGGAGGGTCGAGCTGTAGTTCGTGACCGGCAGCGCACCGCCCTGCCTGGCGCGGTAGCTGTACTTCATGCCCGCCGCGTCGTGCGTCTGAAGTGTCTCGACGATCTCGCCGCCGGCTTTGAGCTTCACGGTGCGCACCGAGCCCTCGGTATTGCCCTTGTCCGCAGCGCTTTCGGCCACGGCCGGGTGCCAGACCTTCAGGGCGTCGAAACTGCCCATGCGTGCCCACACGGCGGCGGCCGGGGCGTTGATGGTGATCTTCTCGGTGACTTTCTGGCGCGTCGGCCCGTGCGCGGTGGCCGGCGGCAGCCACAGCACGGCCAGGGTGGCGGCCACGGTGGTGGCCAGGGAAGCAATCAGGACTCGACGGGACATGCAGTCAGGCTCCTCGGGAACGGTGGGTGGCGTGGAAACTCAGGGACGGGCGGTGGCCGGCGGCATGCCGATGAAGTTGCCGAAACCGCGGCTGTTGCGGCCGGTGGCCACGGTGGCCAGCAGCCGGCCGCTGGGCGCGTCCAGCACGCTCAGCGCGTTGTCCATCCAGTTGACGACATAGACCTTGTCGCCATGCGCGGCGATGCCTTCGGGGTAGCCGAAGCCGGCCAGCGTGCGCAGCGGCTTCAGGCTGTCGGCGTCGACGACGCTGACGCTGTCGGCCAGCTGGTTCGTGACGTACAGCAGCCGCCCGCCGGCGGCCAGCGCAGCGCCGTACGGGCCTTCGCCCACCGGCACCGTGGCGAGCACCTGGGGCCGGTCGGGGTAACGCACGTCGATGACGCTGATGTCGTTGCTTTGCACGTTCAAGGCATACAGGCGCTGGCGCGGGCCGTCCAGCAGCAGCGCAAACGGGTGGCTGCCCACTTTCACGCGGGCCCGCACGCGCAGCGCGACGGTGTCGATCACCGCCACGCTGTCGTCGTCGCGTTCGGCCACGAAGGCCAGGCCCGCCGCCGCTGCCGCCACCCCGGCCGGGGCGCGGCCCACCGCCAGGCTGCGCGGGGCGTCGGCGCTGCGGGTGTCGTACACCAGCAGCCGGTTGTTGAACCAGTCGGCCACCACCAGGCCACTGCAGTCGGGCGAGGTGGCCAGCCCCACCGGGCCGCTGCCGGCAGGCCAGGTCTGCACCACCTGGCGGCTGGTCATGTCGATCACGCTGATGCTGCGGCTGTCGGGGTTCGACACATAGACACGGCCGTTGCCGCTGCAGGCCGAAACCCCGGCGGGTGACCGGCCTACCGGCACCGTGGCCACCACCCGGTCGCTGGCCAGGTCGACCACCGACACATCATGGCTGCCCTGGTTGGTGATGTACGCAAACGGTGCTGCGGCGGCCGCGCTGGCGGCCAGCACCGACACCAGCACCGAGACCAGCACCGAGACCAGGGCAGGCAAACAGACCATCAGGACGCCGCCGGTGCCAGCACCAGGACGCTTTCGAAGCGCTGTTCCTGCGAGTCCAGGGCTTCGACCTTCAGTTCCCCGGGCCCACGCGGCACGAAGCGAAAGCGCAGGTTCGGGTTTTCGCTGATCGAGAAGTCGAGCTCGGCCGACATCACCGGCTTGCCGGCGTAGCTGACGTTCACCTGGCGAACAAAGTGCGCTGGCGTGAACTGGCGCGACATCTGGTCCATCGCCATGCCGGAGTGGTTCGGGTGGTTGATCATCAGCTGCGCCAGCAGCGGTTGGCCCGGGCGCAAGTCGCCGTCGACGCGCAGCCGCATCTTGCCCAGGTTGACCAGGGCTTCGGCCGGGTCCTTGCCGGCAGGTGCCGAACAGCCGCCGGAGGCCTTGATGTGGCGCGTGCTCATGAAGAGCTGGCCGTCGCTGAGCTCGGCGATCGCGCGCACATGGGTGTATTCGTCGATGCGCACCCGGGTCTCGATCTCGGCATTGCCGTTGCCCGGCGTGAAGTCGAAGACCGCCGCCACCACCGACGGGTTGCTGTCGATGACCAGGGTCAGCCGCTTGACGTAGCGGCTGTCGCCCGCCGCGAGCCGGGTGCGCATGGCCACCGGCACGACGGCGGCGTCTGCGGCGCGCTGCGGGATTTCCAGGTCCAGCATGCCGGCCGGGGCGGCGGCAATGCTGCGGCCCTTGAACAGGCTGGCCTTCACCTTCTGCCAGTTCGGGCTGGCCTCGGGGTTGTCGGCGGTTTTCAGCTGGGCCTGCGCGCTGGTGAAGAGCAAGGCCGCCAGCACGCAGGCGGCGTGCTTGGCCAGGCCTTTCAAGCCGCAGTTCGGGCGCGTGATGTGCATGTCAGTCTTCCCATTCCAGTTCGGCGTAGGCGGCCGTCAGGTTGCGACGATGGAAATGTTCGGCCAGCAGCCAGGGGCCGCCACCCGGAACAGGGGCATCTTGCAACGTCTGTGCCAGGCTGCGGCGCTCGCGCAGCGCTTTTCTCACGTCGCGTTGCAATGTTTCCAGGTAGGCCTGTTGATCGGCCAGCAGGCCCGGCCAGTCGCGGGCCGGCGCGCCATGGCCGGGGATGGCCAGGGCCACGTCCATGCGCTGCAGTTCTGCCAGCACCGCCAGCCAGCCCTTGAGCTTGCCGTCGAGCACGGGCATGTGGCCGGCAAAGACCAGGTCGCCCAGGAACAGGCTGCGGGTTTGCTGGTCCAGCACCGTCAGGTCGCTGTCGGTGTGGCCGGTGGGCCAGGCGCGCAGCGCGAGTTTGCGGCCGCCCAGGTCGATTTCCATGGCCCCCGTCACCGCCAGGCTGGGCGCCGCCAGCGCTTGCGGCTGCAGCGTGATGCCGGCGTCGCGCTGCAGCGCGTGCGCCCAGTTGTGCTGGCGTGCGCCGGCGGCCGCAGCAAAACGGGCATGGGCCACGAACTGCGGGGCGGCGCCGCCGCTGGCCGCGGCAAACGCCCCCAGGCCCAGTACATGGTCGGGGTGGGCGTGGGTGCTGATGACAAAACACACCGGCAGTGGCGTGGCTTGCGCCACCGCCGCCAGCAGGCGCTGCCCGATGGCCGGCGAGCCGCCGGTGTCGACCACGGCGACGCAGCGGTCGCCGACGATGAAGGCCAGGTTGGCCACGTCGTCGGCCTGCGCTTCCATCCAGGCCTGCTGCTGGCCCTGGTGCACAAACACACCCGGCGCCACCTGCTGCATGGCCAGCGGCGCCGCGACAGCCGGTGCGGCCAGCGCCGATGCCGTCATCCAGGCCAGCAGCATGCGCAGGGCCATCGCGGCGGTCTCAGCGTGGCGAGGCCATGTTGATGAAGCAGCCCTGCTTCACCTGGGTCTGCAGTTCGCGCAAGCGGCGAATCTGCAGCTGCAGCGATTCGGCGTCGCGGATATACCCGCCCCGTTCCCCGCCGATGCTGTTGGCATTGGTGGCGGTGTTCATGGTGGTGTAGTCGTCGAAGCTCACCTGCCGCGCCAGCGCGTCCAGCGCGCACGCGCATTTGTTGATCATCTCGTAATGCGGGCCGGGGTGGTTGCGCACGCATTCCTGCACGTAGAGCACACGGTCGATGGTGGGGAAGTCGTTGGCCCAGCCGGCGCTGGACGCCAGCAGCAGGGCGGCGCCGACGGCGCTTCGCAAGGGGGTGGTCTTCATGGGGCGGACGCTCGCTGGGGTGTCAGGACGAAGCCTTGAGGGGGAAGGCGGGCGCGCCTTCGATGAGCATTTCCTGCTGCATCAGCGGCACCGGGTCGGGCAGTGTGGCACCGATCGTGGTCTGGATGCCGTAAACCCCGCCGGGCACGGCCGGGGACACGATGAAGCGGTACTGCTTGCCCAGGTACTTCTCGAACTTCACGCGGTTGGGGTCGTCGAGGTAGGGTGAGATCAGGATCTCCTGGCCGTCGATGTCCTTGCCCTTGTAGGCCACACGCACACTGCGCACCGTGGCACCGTTGAACAGCGCCATGCGGATGCGCTTGCGGAAATACGTCTGCGAGCCCTGGGTCAGGCGTTGCATCGTGCGGATGTCGTTTTCCAGGAAGTACAGCACCACCGGGTTGCCTTCGGCGCCTTCGATGTCGGGCAGTTTCAGCGAGCGCGCACCGGTCAGGAATTCACCGCTGGCCTTGCAGCACTGCTTTTTTCCGGCAACCAGGCTGGCGACGTCGACGCGGACCTTGTCCTCGAAGCCCGGCTCCTCGCTGCCGGTCTGACGGAAGGCATAACGCAGCGTGGTGGGCAGGGCCACGTTGTCGAGCTGTCGGGTCATGAACAGCAGCTTTTCGGCTGCCGAGATGTCTTGTTTTTCAGCCGCGGCAAAAGCCGGGGCCGACAGCACGGCAGCGGCGGCGAGCAGCAGGGCAGGGAGTGAACGCTTGAGCATGGTCGGGGGCAAAAAAAAGGGTTGCGAAAACAGCGCGGGTCAGCGGTGATGAAGCGGTGGTGACCGTCGGCCGGCTACGGGCCAGCAGCCGGTAGAACCAGGCTGGCGGCCAGCGCCGGGTCCAGCGCCTCCAGCCGCTGCCGAATGGCGTGGGCCTTGGCCCGTTCCCCCTGGCGCAGGGCCAGCTGGCCCAGGTACAACCAGGCCGGGCCGGCCGTGGGCGCCAGCTTTAACGATTGCTCCAGCGCCGTGGCCGCATCGTCGAGCCGGCCCAGGCCGTCGAGCGCACGGGCCAGCGCGTTCCAGGGTGCGGGGTCGTCGGCGTCGGACGCGCTCCAGCCCCGGGCCAGGGCCTCCAGTTCGGCCCATTTCGAGTCGCGCTGCAGCGCTGCGGCCTGCAGGAAGGCCGGTTGGGTCGGCGGCTGGCGCTGCCAGTAGTACGGATCGGCCACGCCGCCAGGGGCCACCGGCCGAAACGCCTGGCTGCCGGCCAGCAGCGGCGTCAGCCATTCCACCGGCGAGGCGAAGTAGTGAAGAAGGCCGCCGCGCAGGCGGAACGTGAGCACGCCGACCAGGCGCAACTGCTCGTCGAACAGCGCGCCGCCGCTGGCGCCCGAACTGAACCAGTTGTCGCTCTGGATGACGTAGCCGCCGTCCAGCCGGTGCAGCTCGACCACCTGGCCGGTGCTGCTTTGAAGGCCCTGGCCGCCGGTGAAGCCCACCGCCGCGACGGCCTGGCCGGTCTTGAGCTCGACCGACCGGCCCAGGGCCACGCGCGGTGCGGCCAGGCGTGGCACCTGCAGCAGGCACAGGTCATGCGCGGGATCGCGGGCCTGGGCTTCGACCCGCCAGCGCTGGTCGCCGCGCAGCACGTTGATGCTGACAGCCGACTGGGTGACGTGGCAGTTCGTCACGACGACACCGTCGGCCACGACCACGCCCGACCCGATGGAATAGCCGCCTTGCTGGCGCACCACCTCGATCTTCAGGACGCTGGCCGCGGCTTCGAGCAGGCGCTCACGCTCCAGGCTGGTGCCGGCAGGCAGGCTGAGGGGCCACCCCAGCAACAGGGCCGTGGTGGCGAGCAGGCGCTGCATGCCCCGTTGCCCCCTGTTCACCGTGCTTCAGTTGCGGCGCAAGTCGTACGAATCGTCGACCCGGGGCACGCCGAACTCTTTCAAGATGGCGTCGATGCCGGCGCGCTGGCTGTCGATCAGGCCTTCGATCTGCTGCTTGAATTCGCGTTCGCCGTAACGCAGGCCGATGCCCATCTCGAAGCTCAGCCGCACACCCGGTTCCGACTTCAATGGAATGACCACGAGCTGCGGGCTCTGGATGCGCTGGGCGAAGTAGCCGGCAATCGGCCCCCAGACGATGGCCACGTCGATCTTGCCGGCCGTCAGGTCTTTCTCGATGATCTCGCCGGGGTATTGGTCGGGGTCGGCGTTGAAGATCGGATAGGGCACGCCCTGGTCGGTGAGCTGGTGACGGGTCAGCCAGTCCGACGCCGGCGACTTGTCGTAGACGCCGATGCGCAGCTTGGACAGGAAGGCGCGGTCCAGCGCCAGAAAGTCCGCGCTGCTGTTGACCATGTCCATGCCCGTGCCCTTGGCGAACACCAGGGCGTAGGCCGACCGGTACAGCGGCTTGGTGACCTGCGCGCCGCCGCCACCGCCCACGGGCATGCCCATGATGATGTCGCAGCGGAAATCCTCGCCCGGCAGCTTGTAGCGCAGGGTGTTGCGCACGAAGGCCAGGCGTTGCGGGAACGAGAAATAGGTGACGGGCAGCCCCATCGCCTTGCCGAACAACTCGGCCAGCTTGTTCTCGATACCTTCGCCCGACAGGTTCGAGAAGGGCATGTTGTTCGGGTCCTGGCAGACACGCAGGGCCTTGCGGGCCGGCGGCGCGTCTTCCGGCGCGCTGGTCTGCGCCTGGGCCGGCGACAGGGCCAGGCAGGCCGCCGCGATGATCAGTGGCGCCAGCCGGGTGCCGGCCATTCGCAGGCCGGCAAAAGGGCGGCTGCTCATGGAGCGGGTTCGACCTTCGCGCGGGTGATCGCGCCGTCGGACCGCCCCTTCAAGTAAGCGTAGAGCTGGCTCATGTTGTCCATGACCTGCTTGCTGTTGCCAAAGCTCTGCATGCCCTTCTCGAGCCGGCCGTCACGGACGACCTTGACGAACTCGTCCTTGCTCAGCACTTTCATGCGTTCGATCAGCGACGGGCCGACCAAACCTTCCTGGTTCGCGCCGTGGCAGCGGTCGCAGGCTGCAGCGCGCCAGGTACGGAAGCCCTTCATGGTTTCGGCGTCTACCTTGTAGCCGTCGACGACGGTATAGAGCTTGTTGTCCTGGGCCTGTGCCGTGGCGGCGCACGCCAGCGCGAGAAAGAGGGCAGAGATCTTGAGGTTCATGACTCGGTGTTGGGGAAATAACAAAAACGGGGGCGGGGCCCCAAGCCAGCCGCCCCCAGTGAGACAGGCCTCGATCCCTGGCGCTCAGGGATCGAGACCGCGCTTGCCTCAGTTGGGCAGCGCGAACACGGTCAGTGAACCTCCGAGTTCGGTGTACTGACTAAGTTCCTTGTAGCCACCCACCGCACCCAGGCCGTCGCTGTCCTTTTCCAGGCCTGCGGCCATGCCGATGCCGGCCCATCCGCCGATGCCCGAGAACACGCCCAGGTACTGCTTGCCTTTGTGCTCATAGGTAAAGACATTGCCGATGATGCCGGACGGCGTCTTGAACTTGTACAGCTCCTTGGTGATGTCCTTGGCGTCGACGCACTTGATGAAGCCCTCGAGCGTGCCGTAGCAGGAAATGCCACCCGCAGTGTTGAGCGAGCCGCTCCAGACCGAGAATTTCTCGGGCTTGGACTGCACGATCTTGCCGGTGCCGGCGTCCCAGGTGATGAAGTTGCCCATGCCGCCATGGCTGCCCGGCGCGGGGTACATCGACAAGGTGGCACCCACGTACGGCTGGCCAGCGGTGTATTCGACGGCGAACGGCTCGTAGTCCATGCAGACGTGGTTGGTCGGCACGTAGAACAGGCCCGTGTTCGGGTCGAACGATGCCGGCTGCTGGTCCTTGGTGCCCAACGCTGCCGGGCAGATGCCCTTGGTGTTGACGTCAGGACCGCCCTTCGCCGTCGAGTACTTCGATACCACCTGCGGGCGACCGGTCTTCATGTCCACATGCGTGGCCCAGTTCACCTTCGGGTCGAACTTCTCGGCCACCAGCAGTGCGCCGCTGACGCGGTCCAGCGTGTAGCCGAAGCCATTGCGGTCGAAGTGCACCAGGGCCTTGGTCATCTTGCCCTTGACCGGGATGTCGGCCAGGATCATCTCGTTGACACCGTCGAAGTCCCACTCGTCGAACGGCGTCATCTGGTAGACCCAGTTGGCCTTGCCGGTGTCGACATCGCGCGAAAAGATCGTCATCGTCCACTTGTTGTCACCCGGGCGCTGGGCCGGGTTCCAGGTCGACGGGTTGCCGGTGCCGTAGTAGACCGAGTTCGTGGCCTTGTCGTAGCTGAACCAGCCCCAGGTGGTGCCGCCGCCGATCTTCCACTGGTCGCCCTTCCAGGTCTTCAGCGACGAGTCCTTGCCCACCGGCGCCATCTTGCCGTCGGTCCAGGTCATGGTCTTCTCGGGGTCCATCAGCATGTCGGCATCGGGGCCGACACTCCAGCCCTTCCAGGCCAGCTTGCCGTCGCTCAGGTTGTAGGCGGCCAGGAAGCCGCGCACACCCCATTCACCGCCGGAGATGCCGGTGATGACCTTGTCCTTGAAGACGTGCGGCGCATTGGTGTTGACGGCGCCGAGCTTCGGGTCGCCGTTTTTCACGTCCCAGATCTTCTTGCCGGTCTTGGCGTCGAGCGCGACCAACATCGAGTCTGCCTGCTGCAGGATGACCTTGCCTTCGGCGTAGGCCAGCCCGCGGTTGACGGTGTCGCAGCACATCTGCGGAATCACGGCCGGGTCTTGCTTGGGCTCGTACTTCCACAGGATCTTTTGCGTGTCGAGGTCGACCGCAAACACCTTGTTCGGGAACGGCGAGTGCAGGTACATCTTGCCGTCCACGACCAGGGGCGACCCTTCGTGGCCGCGCAACACGCCGGTGGAGAAAGTCCAGGCGACCTGGAGGTTCTTGACGTTGCCCTTGTTGATCTGGTTGAGCTTGCTGTAGCGCTGGTTGAACATGTCGCCAGCCTGCATTGCCCAGTTCTTTGAATTCGCGATGTTCTTTTCCACGTCCGCGTTGGCAAAGGCCAACGCCGGCAGGGACAAGGTGATCGCTAGAACTGCTTTGCTGACGCCGCCGCTGAAGTGACGCGGAAAACTCATGAGGGTCTCCTTGCTGAGGGTTGTCGGGCTGTGCATCCTGGGAACCGACCGGTCCCCTGCAAATCCCCGCAGTCGGTGTGTCTGCAACACGCGTGCCCACTTTTCACGCGGCGTGGCCGGCAAAAGGCGCGTCCGCGCCGCGCCGCTGGCTGACTTGGGATTGACGTCAAACCGCTACCGGACAAACCCTGAACTTGCGCGCCCATGGCGCGACGCGAAGCGCCCTTTGGCCGGTTTGCGGTGCCGGATGTCCGGGAAAGTCCGGGGGTGGTGCCGAATCGGCCGTGCGCCGTGTGCTGCGGCAGCCACGGACCGTGGCGCAGCTTTTGGCGCAGTGTGTTGCAGCCTCAGCGCAATCGCCGAGACAGGCCCCGTGTCACATTGGGCGGTCCTGCGCAGGCAACCCCGCCAGGCGCCCGGGATGGGCCCGACCCCGCCGCACAAACCGTGCGGCGTGGGCGCAGCAGGTTCGCGTGTCCGGAGGCAAAGCCCGGGCAGGTCGGCCGAAAGCGCCCGGCAGTTGCCGACAGACCCGGCGCCGGGTGCCCGGCTGCCCGGCTGTCCCGACACCCCTGCTGCGCTTGCGGACACGGCTGTTGCGCCCACAGGCCGGCCGCTGGGTTTGCAAGGCCCATGTCTTGCTTTTTGTGGGATGGGGCCGAATGATGGCCCGCTTGTGCCAGGGGCGTGACAGGTTGCCCTGAGGCTGTTGTCCGGCCGTCCTCAGCGTGTTGATGGCGGCCGGGCCGATTGGCATTCTGGAGACAAGCGCCAATGGATCGATCCGACGCGCTGCTGGCCGACGCCCGCCTGCAGGCGCTGGCCATGGAGCAGGAAGTCGGGCGCGCGTTGCTCGGCCAGGCCCGGGCCATCCGCCTCGTCAACACCGCGGTGTTCGCGCGTGGCCACGTGCTGTTGCAGGGTGACGTGGGCGTGGGCAAGACGACTTTGCTGCGTGCCTTCGCACGGGTGCTGGGCGGCGCGTTCGCGCGCACCGAAGGCACCATCGACCTGATGCCCGGCGACCTGATCTACTACACCTACATCAGTGCCGAAGGCCGCCCGGCGGTGGACCCGGGCCCGCTCATCCAGCATGGCGACGACCTGGCCATCTTCTTCTTCAACGAGATCAACCGCGCTCGCCCGCAGGTGCATTCGCTGCTGCTGCGGGTGATGGCCGAACGCAGCGTCACGGCGTTCAACCGCGAGGTGCGGTTCCCGCACCTGCTGGTGTTCGCCGACCGCAACCGGCTGGAGCGTGAAGAGACCTTCGAGATCAGCGCCGCGGCGCGCGACCGCTTCATGCTCGAGATCGCCATCGACGCGCCGCAGGACGACGAGCAGCGCCGCGGCCTGGTCTTCGACCCGCGCTTCCACGACACCGACGCGCTGGTGGACGCACTGGCCACCAACCTGGTGGTGCATGCCGAGCTGAACGCGCTGGGTGCGCTCATCCAGCGCAGCGTGCAGGCGTCGGACACGTTGCAGCGCTACGCGCTGGCGCTGTGGCGGGCCACCGCCGACCCCGCGTCTTTCGGCGTGCGCTTGCCGGGCATCGACATGGCGCAGCTGGTGTTGGCAGGGGCCAGCCCGCGCGGCATGAGCCTGCTGCTGCGTGCGGCTCGGGTGGCGGCCTGGCTGGACGGCCGCAGCCATGTCGCGCCCGAAGACCTGCAGGGTCTGTTCCACGAAGCCGTGGCGCACCGGCTGTGCCTGCAGCCGGTGTTTGAAATGCGGCGGCAGGACATCGCGCCGGCCCTGGTCGCCGCCATCCTGTCCCAGGTGGCTGCGCCTTGAACCCGTCTGGCGGCGTCGGCGAAGTTCGCGAGATCCGCGAGATCCACGAGATCAACTACCGGCTCGCAGCCCCGGCGCGTGGCCAGCGGCCCGGCGCCCACCGCAGCCGCAGTGGCGACAGCGGGTTCGAGTTCCGCGGCCATGCCGCGCTGAAAGACGCGCCCGACGCGCGCCGGCTGGACCTGCATGCCAGCCTGCGTGATCCCTTCGGCGACTGGCGCGTGCGCCTGTTCAGCCAGCGCAAGGCGGTGCCGGTGGTCGTGGTTGCCGACTTGTCGGCGTCCATGGGCTACCGCGGTGTCCAGCGCAAGCCCGAGGTGCTGGCCGACCTGGTCGACAGCCTGGCCTGGTCGGCCTGGCGCGCGGGTGACAGCTTCGGTTTTGTCGGCTGCGCCGCCAGCGTTCAGCCCGGCTGGCTGCAGTTGCCCAACCGCCAGCGCCAGGCCGGCACCGCGCTGGCACAGGCCCTGCGCCGCTGGCAACCGACGGCCGGCGCCGACAGTGCGTGCGCCGACGGCCTGCTGCAGGCGCCGGCCCTGCTGGGGCGCCAGCGGGCCCTGGTATTCCTGGTGTCGGACTTCCATTTTCCGCTGCCCCTGCTGCGCGCCACGCTGGCCGGACTGGCGGCGCACGAGGTGGTGCCCGTGGTGCTGCGCGACGCGCAGGAGCTGGCCCTGCCTGAACGCTGGGGCCTGCTGCATGCACAAGACCCCGAAACGCGCCGCCAACGCCTGGTGTGGTGGCGGCCGGCCCTGCGTGACCGCTGGCAGGCGGCCCAGGTGGCCGAGCAGGCGGCCCTGCTGCAGACGTTCTCTGAAGCCTGGCTGCGCCCGCTGTTTGTCGACGGCGCTTTCGACGCCGACGCCGTCACCCGCCACCTCCAGCAATGACCCTGCTGCAGCGCGCCGGGTTGGCAGGGTCAGGGCTGGTGCTGAGCGCTGGCGCGGGCCTGGCCGCGGCCCAGGCCTTGCCCGACGCCGTGCCCGACCTGCCGCGTGCCTACGGCTACAGCGTGGGCGACGTGGTGCAGCGCCGCGTGCAGCTGCAGCTGCCGCCCGGCTGGTCGCTGGACATGGATGCGCTGCCCCGCAGCCGCCGCCCCGGGCAGGCGCTGGAGCTGCGCCATGCGCGCCTGGACGGCGACCGGCTGCTGCTCGATTACCAGGTCTTCCTGGCGCCCACCGAAGTACGCACGCTGGAGATGCCGCCGCTGCTGCTGCGCTTCGTCGGTGCGGATGGCGTGGATGGCGCGGGGCGCGCTGAGGGTGCCGCGCGCGGCGTGCCCGGTGTCCGCGAAGTGCGGGTCGATGCCTGGCCGCTGACGGTGGCCCCGCTGGCGCCGGCAGACGTGTCGCCGCGTGAAGGCCTGGGCGCGATGCGGCCCGACGTGCCTGCCGCGCCCATCGACACCAAGCCGCACCAGCAGCGCCTGCGGGTGCTGGCCGCGCTGCTGCTCGCCACAGGCGCGGCCTGGGCTCATCTGCACCTGGGCCTGCCCTGGTGGGGCCGGCGCCAGCGGCCCTTCGCCCAGACCTGGCGCCAGCTGCGCAGCTGGCCCGAGCAGGCCAGCGCCGAGCAGGCGCGGGCCGCGATGCAGCTGGTGCACGCCGCCTTGAACCGCAGTGACGGCCAGGTGTTGTTTGCCGGCGGCGTGGCGGCCTTCGTCGGCCGCCACCCGCGCTTTGCGCCGTTGCAGCCGGCGCTCTCAGCGTTTTTCGATCGCTCGCAGGCCGCGTTTTTCGTCACGCCCGCGGTCACTGGCCCGGCCACAGGCGCGGCCGACATCGGCTGGCTCAAGCGCCTGTGCCGCGACTGCCTGGACGCCGAACGGGGCGCACGATGAGCTTCGACACGCCCTGGTTGCTGGCATTGCTGCCGCTGGCTCTGCTGCCGCTGTGCTCGCAGCCCGGCACGGCGGTGGCCAACACCTGGCTGGTGGCGCAGCCACGCGACCTGGCGTCTGGCCTGCTGGGCTGGGCCCTGCGCGCGGCGGCGGTGCTGGCCATTGCCGGCGCACTGGTGGGCATGGCCGGGCCGCACCGGCCCGAGCTGCAGGTGGAACGGCAAGGCCAGGGCGCCGAGATCGTGCTGGTGCTCGACCGCAGCCGCAGCATGGACCAGAGCTTCGCCGGTGCGCGCACCAACGCACCCACCGGCACCGGCCCGGAGGCGCTGGCCTACTACTCGAACCTGCGCGCCAACGAGGCCCGGGCGTCGAAGGGCCAGGTGGCGCGCCAGATGCTGGCCGAATTTGCCCAGCGCCGGCCGGCCGACCGCTTCGGCATGGTCGTCTTCAGCAACCTGCCCATGCGGGTGCTGGGCTTCACCAGCAAGCCCGAGATCATCCAGGCCGCCATCCAGGCCGGCAACATCGGCCGTGGCTTGTCCGAGACCAACATCGCGCGGGCGCTGCAATCGGCACTGGCCTATTTCGAGGACAGGCCCTACACCGGCTCGCGCATCGTGCTGCTGGTGTCCGACGGCGGCGACAAGCTCGACACCGACGCCCGCAACCTCATCACCGAGCAAGCGCGCAAGCACCGCGTGGGCATCACCTGGATCTACATCCGGTCGCCGCGCAGCCCGGGGTTGATGGGCGACGCGGTCATCGACACCCGCCAGCCGTCGGCGCAGGACGAATTGGCGCCGGAACAGTTTCTCGACCGCTTCTTCCGCGGCATGCAGGTGCCCTACCGCGCCTACGAGGCCGACGACCCGGACAGCCTGCAGCACGCCATCGCCGACCTGGACCGGCTGGAGAACCTGCCCATCACCTACCTCGATACGGTGCCGCGGCGCGACCTGTCGGGCTGGGCCTTCAGCGTGGCGCTGGCCTCGGTGCTGCTGCTCTTGCTGGCGCGGCGACTGGAGATCAGGCCATGAAGCCGTCACGGGTGCTGCCGCTGACCCTCTGGCTGCGGGTCGCCACGGCGGTGCTGGTGCTGGCCGCCATGGCCGAGGGCGCACTGTGGTGGCGCGACGCCGGGCGCAACACCCTTATCGCCAATGGCCAGATTCCGGCGGACAGCCGCGTGCCCGAGTTGCAGTTCGCGCACGCGCAGGCACTGACAGCGGCCATCGGCCCCGGCGGCAGTGAAAACGCCGGCCAGGTCGATGGCGCGCTGAACGCCTGGCGGGCCTTGCAGTCGCACCCCACGCTGGGCCCGGCGGCGCGTTTCAACAGCGCCAACCTGCTGCTGCGCCAGGCAGGCGCCCTGGGCGCCGGCCGTCAGACGGGACAGGCAGGCCAGGCGCTGCCGTTGATCGAACTGGCGAAGGAGCAGTACCGTGAACTGCTGCGCCGCGACCCGGGGTTCTGGGACGCCCGCTACAACCTCGAACGCGCCCAGCGGCTGTTGCCCGACCCGGTGGACAGTGACCTGGAGCCCACTGCGGCCCAGCGCGAACGTGAACGCGCCGCGACCACCATGCGCGCGCAGTCGCTGGGCCTGCCATGACGGTGCATTGGGCGGCGGTGTGGCAGCGCCACGGCGACACGCTGCTGCTGGCCGGTGCCGCGCTGGCCCTGGCCGCGGTTTTGCTGCGGCCGGTGCTGCCCTGGAAGCGGCACCAGGTCGACCAGGTCGTGGTCATCGACATCACGCAAAGCATGAACGTGCCCGACCAGCGCCTGAACGGCAAGCCGGTCTCGCGGCTGGCCTTTGCCAAGCAGCAGTTGCGGCAGTTGCTGAGTGAGTTGCCCTGCGGCTCGAAAGTGGGCTGGGCGCTGTTCACCGAATACCGCAGCTTTCTGCTGTTTGCGCCGGTCGAGGTCTGTGCCCACCTGGACGAACTGCGCAGCACGCTGGACGGCATCGACAACCGCATGGCCTGGATCGGCGCCAGCGAAGTGGCCAAAGGCTTGTACAGCGGCCTGTCGATCGCCCGACAGTTGCCCGACCGACCGGCCCTGGTGTTTGTTACCGACGGCCATGAATCGCCGCCGCTGAACCCGCGCCACCGCCCGCGCTTCGACCTGAAGCCGGGCGAAGTGGCGGGCCTGGTGGTGGGCGTGGGCGGGCTGGTGCCGACGGCGATTCCGAAAACCGACCCGCTGGGCCGGCCCTTGGGCCCGTGGACGGAAACCGACGTGCTGCAGGTCGACCCGCGCAGCCAGGGCCGCAGCGGCAGCGTCGAAGGCGAACGCCTGGTCGAGCAAGTTGATGACGCCCCCGCGCCCGCAGCGCCGTTTGCTGCACTGGGTGCAACGCCGGGCAACGAGCACCTGTCGTCGCTGCGTGAAAGCTATCTGGCGCTGCTGGCCGTCGAAGCCGGACTGGGCTACCACCGGCTGGTGGATGCGGCGGGTCTGGCCGCAGCGATGCAGGCGCCAGCGCTGACACGACCGGTGCCCGTGCGCGCCGATGCGCGGGTGCCGCTGGCGGGGTTGGCGGTGCTGCTGCTGCTGATGCGGCAAGCCCGACAAGGCCCGTTGCAGGCGGCGTGGCAGCGCTGGCGGGTGGCCCGCGCCCGCCCGGCGTGAGGCCATGCGAGAGCGCCCGGTCCCGGCCTGGGTGCGCTGCACCCGCCAGCGCCTGGCCTGCACGACGCACCGCTGCCTTGGCGGGCTGGCCGCCGCTCTTCGGTCGTATGCTCGGGTGGCATCGACCGAAGGAAGCCACCATGCACCGTCACCTGCAAATCCTGGCGACGTCCGCCTGCCTGCTGGGCCTGTCGGCTTGCGGCGCCGAAACGGCCGGCACTGCCGCCGCCGTGGCCCGGCTGCAGGCCACGCAGACCGCGCAGGCCCAGGCCGAGCAGGGCAGGGTCCTGACCGGCTTGAAGCAGGCAGAAATAGCCGCAGCCGTGCGCGCGGCAAGCGCTGGCGAGTAGACAGCGGATGCTGGACCGCCCGGCCGGCGCACTGATCCGCCCCGTCATCGAACGCCTGGCGCGTGTGCTGGCGCGCGCTGGCGTCGGTGCCGACGCGCTCAGCGTTGTCGGCCTGGCCGTGGGCTGGGCCGCAGCAGCGGCCATCGTCTGGCAGGCGCCGCTGCTGGGCGCGGCCCTGATCCTGGTGTCCCGGCTGTTCGACGGGCTGGACGGCGCCGTGGCACGCACCGTTGGCCCCACCGACCGCGGCGGCTTTCTCGATATCAGCCTGGACTTCCTGTTCTACCCCGCCATCCCGCTGGCCTTCGCACTGGCCGATCCGGCGCGCAATGCGCTGGCCGCTGCGGTGCTGCTGGCCGCCTTTGTCGGCACGGGCACGGTCTTCCTGGCCTTTGCCGTCATCGCGGCCAAGCGTGGACTGCACAGCGCGGCCTACCCGGACAAGTCGTTCTATTTTCTTGGCGGGCTGACCGAGGCCACCGAGACCCTGGCCTTCTTTGTCGCCATGTGCGTGTGGCCGGCGCTGTTCGCGCCGCTGGCCTATCTTTTCGCGGCGATGTGCGCTGTCACCATCGCCACCCGCCTGGCCTGGGGCTGGCGCGTCTTCGCGCCGTCCAACCCCTGATGGAGACCCGATGAACACCCCACCACGTCAAACCGCCGCTTATGGCAGCTGGCATTCAGCACTGGATGCTCAGCGCGTGGCCGCGGGCGTGCGCCCGGTGTTCGCGCCCCGCATTGCCGGCGACCGCATCGTCTGGCTCGAAGGCCTGCCGGCCGAAGGCGGCCGCGTGGTCGCCCGCCGCTGGGACGCCGGCCGACTGCAAACCCTCACGCCCGCCGGCTTTAACTTGCGCAGCCGCGTGCACGAGTACGGCGGCGGCGCCTGCATCGCCGTGGGCCAGCAACTGTTCTTCACGCACTTTGCCGACCAGCGCGTCTACACGCAGCAAGGCGATGCCCCACCGCAGCCCCTGGCCGCCGGCGACGAGCGCACCCAGCGCCACGCCGATTTCGAGTTCGACCCACAGCGCCGCCGCCTGCTGGCCGTGCGTGAAGACCACGGCACAGGCGCTGCCGAGCCCCGCAACAGCCTGGTGAGCCTGCCTGCCGACCCAGCCGACGCCTCCGACGCCTCGTCACAGACCTCCTCAGCCGCGGCCGCCGCGGCCGCCGCGTCCGCCGGTAACGCGCCCTGGACACTGGCCGAGGGCATGGATTTTTATGCCGCACCCCGCTTGTCGCCCAGCGGCCGGCAGCTGGCCTGGCTGGCCTGGAACCACCCGCAGATGCCCTGGCAAGGCTGCGAGCTGTGGCTCGCCACGGTGGACGCTGCGGGCCGCACGCAGGACGCCCGGCGCGTGGCCGGCAGCACCAGCGAAGCCCTGGTGCAGCCGCAGTGGTCGCCCCAGGGCGAGCTGTTTGTGGCCTCTGACCGCAGCGGCTGGTGGAACCTGTACCGCGTGGACACCGAACAGACCGACAGCTTGCAGCCGGTGTGCCCGATGCAGGCCGAGTTCGCCCGCCCGATGTGGGTGCTCGGTCAGTCGCTCTACGGTTTCACGGCGGCTGACGAGATCACGGCGGCCATCATCGAGCACGGCGTGGGCCGGCTCGTGCGCATCCGCTTGCGGCCCGGGGCGGCTGCCGATGTCAGCCCGCTGCCCAGCCCGTGCACCGACATCACGGAGCTGCGCGCCGGCCCGGGCTTTGTCGTCGTGCAAGCCGCCAGCGCGGCCGTGGCCGAGCAGATCGTCCGTATCGACCTGGCCACGGGCACCCACCAGGTGCTGGCCAGCAGCTTGGCCGACCCCCCGCCGCCGGTGTCGGTCTCTGCGCCGCAGCCGCTGTCCTACGCCTCAGCGGGCGGGCGCACGGCGCATGCCTTCTTCCACCCGCCGTGCAACCCCGGTTTTGCGGCACCCGCGGGTGAACTGCCGCCGCTGATCGTCACCAGCCACGGCGGGCCCACGTCGATGAGCGGTGGCAGCCTGCGGCTGTCGCTGCAGTTCTGGACCAGCCGCGGCTTTGCCGTACTGGACGTGAACTACGGCGGCAGCAGCGGCTTCGGCCGGCCCTACCGACAGCTGCTGGACGGCGAGTGGGGCGTGGTCGATGTCGAAGACTGCGTGGCCGGTGCGCAATTTGTGGCCACCCAGGGCTGGGTCGATGAACAGCGCATGGCCATTCGCGGCAGCAGCGCCAGCGGCTTCACCACGCTGTGCGCGCTGGCATTTCACGACGTCTTCGCCGCCGGCGCCAGCCATTACGGCGTCAGCGACCTGGCGGCGCTGGACGCCGACACGCACAAGTTCGAATCGCGCTACACCGCCAGTCTGGTAGCGCCACCGGCCACGCGCGAGGCTATCTACGCCATGCGTTCGCCCCTGCGCCATGCCGCACGCATCCGCGCGCCCATGGTCTTTTTCCAGGGGCTGGACGACCACGTGGTGCCGCCTTCGCAAAGCCTGGTCATGGTCGAGGCCCTGCGTGCCCAGGGGGTGCCGGTGCAGTACCACGCGTACCCAGGCGAAGGCCACGGGTTTCGCCAGCAGGCGACGATCGCAGCCTGTCTGCAAGCCGAGCTGGCGTTTTACGGCCAGGTGTTCGGCTTTCCCGTGTCAGGCTGAGCGGGTCAATGCCAGCGCGAGCGCCAGAACACTTCGCCCCAGTTTTCGACGCCATCGCGCTGCCGTAGGAAGCACCCTACCGCAGCACCACCCGCCGTCCGATGGGCGCGCAGGGGACCGGCTGGGACACTTGCCGGCACTGCACGAGGATCCCTGTGATGGACCCGATGGATTTGCCCGCATCCGAAGGAAACTGCTGAATGAAGACCGACCTGCAGGCCATGCCGCTCAGGCGCAGGCGCGTCCGCAGTCGAAGCGGCATGGTCGTGGCACTGGCCGGCGTGGCGGTGCTGCTGGTCCTGTCGGGCTGTGCGGCTTGGCGGCTGGGCCAAGCCAAGGCGCTGGCGCAACGCAGCGACCCGCTCAGCCAGCGTCCGGCCGAACCTGCGGTTCGCATGCTGATCGTGGGCGACAGCACGGCAGTCGGCACCGGCGCTTCGTCGCCTCAAACCAGCCTGGCCGGGCTGATCGCGCGCGAGTACCCGCGGTTGCTGATCGACAACCGCGGCCGCGACGGCGCGCTGTTGGCCGAAGTGGCGACCCAGTTGGCAATCGACGAGCAGTTCGACGTCGTGCTGGTGCTGGCCGGTGGCAACGACGTGATCCGCATGCAGGACCGTGACGCGATGCGCACCGACATCGAGAAGATCGCGAACGCGGCAGCCGCCCGGGCGCCGCTGGTCGTGATGATGCCGTCGGGCAATGTCGGCAATGCGCCGTTCTTTTTCCCGCCGGTA
>Ga0209181_10003048_pt1 | contig 26482 bp, 15 predicted proteins | sample MAT05_FD_187208 | JGI IMG/M metagenome (GOLD analysis project Ga0209181, IMG submission 187208) | Freshwater microbial communities from Lake Fryxell liftoff mats and glacier meltwater in Antarctica - MAT-05 (SPAdes) (version 2) | ecosystem: Environmental > Aquatic > Freshwater > Ice > Liftoff...
AGAAAAAATTCTAAAAATTCACTTCTGACAAAATTAAATTTTTCCGGCTGGATTTTAATTAATGTTTTTCCCGGACTTTTTGATGGGATACCATTTTTGAAAGAAATTTTTACTAAAAATAATCTCTGTGGGAGGTTCTAAATTGTACTTATTTGGGAATCAACCAATTAAGTTTGAAAGATAAAGATACTTTTACAAAAAGTGCAAGAGTTTTTTTTCGGTTTGGACAGCCTACTCGGAGAGGTCAAAGGTTTGTAGAAATGCATCGAGTTGACATTAATCCCCGACCTCGGAGAGGTCGAACGTTTGTTTCAACGCTATTTTCTGTAAACCTTCCACCTCTCCGAGGTCAGGAAAACATTGAAATGCTACATTTCTACAAACCTCTGACCTCTCCGAGGTCGTATGACAAAAAGCATTTCAAAGCGGCTGGATAGTTACTTCGATTTTGATGACCTTATCTTTGACACACTTTTCTAACCGTCTCTCAGCCCAACGTCCTCCGTCCAACGTCCTCCGTCCAACGTCCCTATTCCCTAATGCACACCACCTACATCGACTCCCCGCTCGGCCTGCTGGAAGTCAGCGGCACCGACGAGCATCTGGCCAGCGTTCTGTTCGTCAAAGCGGCGCATAAGCCTGCGCCCGGGCAAGGGGTTTCAGAAGGGGCAATGCCTCCTCCCGTGGCACTGTGTATTCAGCAATTGGAGGAATATTTCGCAGGCAAGCGATTGGATTTTGATTTGCCGATGTTGCCGCAAGGCACTGCTTTTCAACAAAAAATATGGCGGTTGCTGCTGGATATTCCGTTTGGGCGCACCATTTCTTATCTGGAACTTTCCCGCCGCTACGGCGATGAAAAAGCCATTCGGGCAGTCGGCTCTGCCAATGGCTCCAATCCGATCTGCATCCTCGTGCCCTGCCACCGGGTGATCGGCAGCAATGGCAAACTCGTCGGCTACGGCGGCGATCTTTGGCGCAAAGAGTGGCTGCTGAAACACGAGGTTCAGTACCTGCCCAAACAGGATGGACTTCTTTTTTAGGGATTTGGTACCAGGGTTTCAGATAGGACGAAATGACCCTCCATGACGAATCGTGCAATGACAAATGACGTTCAACGACCCAGCACCAGCGTCTCAAACGGGAGCAACGCCACCCAGTCACCATTTTTTCCGCCTGTCGGCAAATTTTGGGCGCGTTTCGTGAGGTTGCACCACGCTGAATACGCCGCTCCCTGCTGCTCCAAATCAATTCGATAGACATCGGTTTCGATTTCTGAGACTGCCGAAACAAGGCTGCCCCGCCATGCCAGCGCATCGGTCAGGTCGGCAGTTTGTTCAGGCGAGTATTGGCCAACATCGTCTGAGGTGAACAGCAGGCTGCCCAGCAAAGCGTTGAGAATCAGCACCGTTTCTTGCTGTGCAGGAGTTAGATTTTGATGGTCGGAGCATAGGAGGAATACGTCGGGGTCGTTGAGAAAAGCCCGTCCGTCCAGTCGCCAGCGGGCCAGTGTAGCGCGCAGCGCCGCCAGGGTACTCCTCCGCTCACGGTGGCGAAGAAAGGCCAGCAGCCGGTTTTCCCAAGCCAAGTGTATATCGCCCCCGATGCGGCAGTAATCCACCAGCCCGAAGCAGGAGCCGAGCGGCACGCCGCAACCGAGAATGCGCCGTTGACCCACCTGCCGGCGCAAAAACTCCATTGCTTCATACATCACCTGGCCGCGTGTTTTTCCGGGTGGCGGAGCGAGGCAGACGGCAAACAGAACATCCAGTTTGAGCAATTCATAGCCCCATTTTTCGCACACGACGTGGAACACGCCCGCCAGGTATTCCTGTACGGCCGGGTGGTAAAAATCCAGCGCAAAATACCAGCCGTTCCACATCGCGTTCCAGCCAACCCGGAGCGGGCGACCTTGGGCATCTTTCAGCAGCCAATCGGGGTGCTTTTTGACCAGATCCGAATCTTTGTCCGCCACGAATGGGGCCAGCCAAAGACCGGGCGACAAACCCTTTCCTTTGATATTCGACGCCATTCGACCCATCCCGCCGGGGAATGCAGGTTTTACGGAGAGCCAGTCGCCGACCTGGGTTTGCCAGCCGTCGTCAATTTGGAAAAAGGATTTTGCCGAATGCGGCAGGGTTAGGTTTTCGGTTTGAAATGCACAGAATGAGTCCAGGTTTTTCAGCACAATTTCCTCAGAAATATCCGGGAAAGTGCGGTGCCGACTGGTCCAACCCATCGCAGGCGGCGCGGAAGGGGGTTGCATATCCAGCAGTTGAAAATAAGCGTCATACACCACCTGTTCTCCCCCTTCGAGGATGACAAAATCCAGCGCAGGGAAAGAGTGCGAGAGCGCCAGTCCGTCCATATCTTTCCGAATGGTCAGGATACCGTTGGACTGGTTGTAAAGAAACAGCGTAAAGCCGGTGCGTTCGTTGAGGGAGCCCAGGAACAGCACCGAATCGCCCGAAGCACCCTTTCTGACCTGAGTATAAGTCCAGGAATGCAGGTACCCGGAGCCGCGTGGGATATCCGGTATATGCTCGTCGCCGTACAGCCCCATGCGTCGGCGGGCGATGTTGCGGAGCCGGGGAATACCAGATTCGGCAGATTGTACACGTGTCTCGCTCCACGACTGATAGCCGTTCGCGAGCCACTTTGCCGCAGGGGGAAGTGGCAAATCAAATTGAATTTCAAGGCGTTGTACCACCACATCCTGTTTGGGGTGCAGGAAAACGGAATATCGCTCGCCGCTGCCCTCCTCCGTTTTTTGAAAATCTACGAACAATGCCTCGAACGAGTTGGAGCGGTTCGGCGTGAGCAGGTGGGTTTGTCCGTTGATGGTCAGGATGGCTTGGCGCAGTTGCATGGGTTGGTTGCTAATTGTTGGTTCTTAGTTGTTGATTCTTAGTTCTTGGTTCTTAGTTCTTAGTCTCGGGTTGCAAACCTACAAATCGCCCAAGAACCAAGAACTAAGAACCAAGAACAAAGACTAGGAACTAAGAACTAACAACCATGAACCAACACCCGCTCCTTACCTTTGCCGCCATGTCTCAACCCAATGCCCACCCGAAATTGCATCCCCTCCTCGCCCGTGCAGTGGCGCAGGCGCTGCGTTCGATCTTTGTTGAAAACCGATATGCCGACAAAGTCATCGAACAAACCCTGAAACAAAACCCTAAAGCGGGCAGCCGGGACCGGGGGTTCATCGCAGAGACGACCTATGAAGTGGTGCGATATTATCGCTTGTACGCCGAAGTTTTGGGAAAGACGCCGCAGTTTGAGGCCGACTTTTGGCAAATCGTCGGTATCCACCTCGCCGTTCACGGTGTCCCGCTTCCGGAGTGGCAAGAGTTTAAAAACCTTAAAGTCAAGGATATACTGGCGAAATTCAAAATTTTGACCGCGCAACGCGCCCTGCGGGAAAGCATCCCAGACTGGTTGGATCAACTTGGCTCCGCTGAACTATCCGACCGCTGGGACGAGACCCTCACTGAACTCAACCGTCCTGCCCGGGTCGTGCTGCGCACCAACCGCCTGCGCACCGATCGCGCTGCCTTGCAACGCGCGCTGCGGGAAGAAGGCGTGGACACGCAGCCCGTTGGCGCGGGCGATGCGCTCGTGCTGCTGCGCCGCCAGAATGTGTTTCAGACCAAGGCCTTCCGCAGCGGCTGGTTTGAGATGCAGGATTACAGCAGTCAACTCGTATCCCGGCTGCTGGCCCCGGAACCCGGCATGCGGGTCGTGGATGCTTGTGCGGGCGGCGGTGGCAAAACGCTCCACCTGGCAGCGCTGCTTCAAAACAAGGGCAGCATCATCGCACTCGATACTTTTGGATGGAAACTGGATGAACTGCGCCTGCGCGCCCGCAGGGCCGGGGCTTCCAACATCGAAACCCGTCCCATCGAAAACCGCAAGACGATCAAGCGCTTGCATGGCTCCGCAGACCGGCTTTTGCTCGATGTGCCGTGCAGCGGACTGGGCATTCTGCGCCGCAACCCGGATGCGAAGTGGAAATTGCAACCCGAACAGATCGAACAACTCCGCACCACCCAGCAGGACATCCTGCAAGCTTATAGCCCGATCACCAAACCCGGTGGACGGATGGTGTATGCGACATGCAGCATCCTTCCTTCGGAAAATCAGCAACAAGTCGCCACATTTTTGGAGAGCGAGGCCGGGCGCGATTTCAAATTGCTGGAAGAAAAGCGAATTTTGCCGCAGGATGAAGGCTTTGACGGGTTTTATATGGCCCTGCTGGAAAGAGGACCGAAGGGGTAGTTTGAGGGGGTAATTTGCAAGACAGTAATTTTGAAGGGGTAATTTTGAAGGGGTAATTTGCAAGACAGTAATTTTGAAGGGGTAATTTTGAAGGGGTAATTTGCAAGACAGTAATTTTGAAGGGGTAATTTTGAAGGGGTAATTTGCAAGACAGTAATTTTGAAGGGGTAATTTTGAAGGGGTAATTTGCAAGACAGTAATTTTGAAGGGGTAATTTTGAAGACAGTAATTTTTTGAAAAGGTAAAATTTGCGTAACTATCCAGCCGCCCCTAAATACTTATGATTTCCGACCTCGGAGCGGTCAAAGGTTTGTAGAAATGCATCGGGTTGACATTAATCCCCGACCTCGGAGAGGTCGAACGTTTGTTTCAACGCTATTTTCTGCAAACCTTCGACCTCTCCGAGGTCAGGAAAACATTGAAATGCTACAGTTCTACAAACCTCTGACCGCTCCGAGTTCGTATGACAAAAAGCATTTCAAAGCGGCTGGATAGTTACAAATTTGCGAAGCAATCCGTGCTCTCTCACATTAAGGAACGGGCAAATAATAACTTAGTCATTTTAGGTCAACCATTTTTTCATCAGACAACACTATTTTTCTGCGAACAGTGGGGCTATTTAAAGGAAATAGCGGCCGTATGATGGAACAAAGGGTGGCATCAAATGACTAAGTTATTGGTGCCGCGTTCCTAACCACAGTCAACAATATGACGCTCGAATCCTTGCTCAAAGACTATGCAGCCTACAACCTGTGGGCAAACACCCAAACGGTCAACTGGCTGAAGACCCAACCGGTGGAACTGATGGAGCGCGAAGTACCATCCAGTTTCCCAAATATACGACTCACCTTGCTGCACATCTGGGGCGCGGAAAAAATCTGGATGGAGCGCTTGCGGCAGGTACCGCTGGAGCCGTTTTTGAGTCAGGTATTCGAAGGAACAACAGCGGACATTTTTGATGGCATTGTAAACAATTCCCGGTCGTTGATGGAACACGTACAGGCACAAAACAGCGAATTCTTTCAGGAAATCTGCCATTTTCGCCTCCTGAATGGTACTGAAGACAGCCGCCCCCGCACTGAAATGTTGCTCCACTGCTGCCAGCACAGCACCTACCACCGCGGACAAATCGTCACCATCGCCCGCAATGCAGGCCTGACCGACCCGCCGTCTACGGATTACATCAAGTACGTGCGGATGAGGTGAGTTTATCATTCAAAACGTCATTGAGGTTATTTCGTCATTATGTGTCATTGAGTCGTAAAAAACCAAGAACCAGAAACTAAGAACCAAGAACCAGGAACTAAGAACTAACAACCAGCAACCAGCAACCAGCAACCCATGCGCATCCTCCACTTTTCCGACACCCACCTGGGCTACCAGGCTTTTGACCGGGTGACCGATGCCGGCATCAATGCTCGTGAGCAGGATGTGTACGATGCTTTCGAGCGGGTGGTGGAGCGGATTCTGGCCATCCGCCCGGATGTGGTGGTGCACAGCGGTGATTTTTTTCACCGGCCCAGCCCCAGCAACCGGGCACTCACGTTTGCCCTCGAACAACTGCGTCGCATTGGTGACGCAGGCATCCCGATCGTGATCATCGCAGGCAACCACGAGACGCCGAAGACGATTTACAACGCGCCCATCCTTCGGGCGATGCGCTCGCTGGACCGCGTGTGTCCATTTTTTGGCGACACCTGGGAATGTGCCGAATTTGGTCAGGTGGTGGTACATGGCGTGCCGCATATCAACGATAATCGCCTGTTGTTGAGTGAGTTGGAGCGACTTGCGCCCGTGCCGGGCAAATTCAACATCCTGCTGTTGCACACCTCGCTCGGAAAACGGTACCTGATGGAAGAATACGGCGAGCAGGTGTTCCCGCCGGAATTCGAAGCCAAACTTGCCCAGTTCCAGTACATCGCGCTCGGTCATTGGCACAATTACCAGGCCATTGACCTGCACACCTGTGCCTGGTACAGTGGCAGCACCGAACGGCTGAGCGATACCGAGATCAGTTCCGAAAAAGGTTTTCTGCTCATTGACATACAGCCTGACAACACGTGTACGGTCACTTTTGAAACCATCCCGGTACGTCCCTGGTTGCGCTGGGAACGCGCCGACTGCCATACCATTTCATCGGTTGAACTGGAAGCAGAACTGGAAATATTCAAAAGTCAGCACGACCTGAAAGATGCCATCCTCTCGCTGACTTTCAACGATATCCGGCCGGAACAGACGCTCGAACTCTCCAACCTGCGATTGAAGCAATTGTTTCCCGATGCGTTTCAAATCATTTCAAAACGCCGGACCTTCAGCGACCGCGCTTTTGTCCGGGGCATTGAAGCCAACCAGTTTGATCGCCTGGACAAGATTTTTGCCGATTATTTGCGCAGTAAGTATGAAGGGGATCCCGTGTTGGTAGAAAAATTAATAGAGCGGGCAGGACGTTATTTCAGTGCCTCGGAAATTTGACTTTTCCTTACTTTTGTTCCTAATTCAACAAAATAATGAGCAGCGGAATCACAGAACTGATCGAAATCAACCCTAAAATTCAGCCCGGAAACGCCCGCATCAGGAAGATGCAGGAGTAAGATTATGATCCTCAACACCCTCCAACTCCGCAACTACAAGCAATACGCCGCGCTCTCGCTTGACTTTCGCGAGGGGCTGGTGGGGATCATCGGCAAAAACGGCGCAGGCAAATCCACCCTCTTCGAGGCCATTCTGTACTGCCTGTTCGGGCGCGACGAGGGCAACAAATCGCTCGTACGCTCGGCGTTTGCCGATCCGAAATCTACTGTAGAGTTGCGGCTGGATTTCACCATGGGCGAAAGTTTGTACCGCGTCCAGCGGGAGTTTCGGGGGAAAGCCCTGGCGGTCGGTGCTGAATTGTACAAAAACGATGTGCTGGTAGCCAAAGGTGTTTCTGCGGTAAACGACGAACTCGTGCGGGTGCTGCACATCGAACGCGATGCCTTCAAACGCTCCGTTTTTTCGGGCCAGAAAGAACTCTCCGAACTCAGCGACAGCACCGGCGAAGCGCGCAAACGTATGGTGCGCCGCATGCTCGGCCTCGACACCCTCGACGACGCGCAAGCCCGCATCAACGCCGACATCCGCGACCTCAACAGTCAAATGGCCGGCCAGCGGCAAAACCTGCTGGCGGATGAAATCGTACAGCAATTCCAATCAGATCTTGTCGCGCAAGATCAAACGCTGCAAGAAAACAGGTTGACGCTTGAATCGGAAAGCCAAAAACTTCAAGCAGTAGAGTCGCAGTACCGTGCCGCCAAACAGCAGTTTGATGAGGAAGAACGCCGCTATGTCCGCTTCAATGCGCTCAATCGCGAACTCGGACAATTGCAGGAAAGGCAAACAGGCCTTGCCGCGCAACATGACAACCTGAAACAAAAAATCGCCGATCTACAGCAGCAAAAAGCAAAGTTGGACGACTCGCGCGGCGAATTTGCCACCTACGAAACCGACAAAAAACAACTCCGCACCCTCGAAATCGAGCGCCAGCGCCACATCAATCGCGACGCTTACACGTCCAAAATCCAACCGCTTCAAGACCTGTCCAAACAAAGCCGCGACAAACTCGTCACATTCGACGCGTCATTGATCGAGCAGGAAAATGTGGAGCAAGCCTTGCGTGAAAAACAAACCCTCATCGAAGATTTCAACCAGCAACGGGACCTAAAACTGGCTGAAGTGGAAGAGATCAAGTCAAAAATAAGCGCTTTGCAGGAACGAGTGCGCGAGCGACAAGCCAAGATCGCCGACCTGCAAGTCATCGGCCGGGAAGGCACCTGCCCCACTTGCTTTCAGCCGGTACTGGACGCTTACGATGCAGTGGTCGCACAACTCAACCAGGAAGTCACGACCATCCAGCAAACTGAAAAAGCGACCCTGGAACAAGCCCTGACCGAAGTCATCGAAGTTGGAAAAGGGTTGCGTATCCAGCGCGATGAAACCGAAAAATCCGCCCAAGCGCTCCGCAACGAACTGGCCGGCTTTCGCGTACTCGTCAAGGAACGACACGAGACATCCGAAAATCTGACCAAGATCACTACAGAGATCACCAAGATCCAACTCATCCTGCGCGAGATCGGGGAGGTGCATTTCGATGAGGCGGGTTATCAGGTATTGAAAGATAAACTGGCGGCGCAGGAAGCGCAGTACCTCGAATTTCAGAAGGCCGACAACTATGTGTCGCGCGAATTGCCTGCGACGCTGTCCGCTTTAAAAAACACCGAAGCCGGCTCCGTAGAAACGGCACAAAAAAGCACCGCCAAAATCGCCGAACTCGCCCAAACCGGTTACGATGCCGCCCGCTATGACGCTGCCAAACAATCCATTACAGGTTTCGACGAAGTGCTGAGCGCCCAGTCTGCCGCTGTTCGGATACTGGAAAAGTTGTGCATGGAATTGCAGGGCGAAATGTCAAAAGCACAAGAAAAACTCCGCGCCAACGAACGCATCCTTGCACAGGTCAGCGACAAACTGGCCGAGGTGGACCTGCTCCGCAAACTGGCCGAGATGCTCGGCCTGTTCAAAACCGAGGTGCTGGAAAAAGTCAGTCCGGGCATTTCGCTCGAAGCCAGCGAACTGTTCAGCCGCATCACAAAGGGCAAGTACGAAGGCATTCAGGTGGACGAGAATTTCGATTTCGCCATCGCCGACGGCGGCATTTTTTACCCCATCGAACGGTTCAGCGGCGGCGAAGTAGACCTCGCCAACTTTTGTCTGCGCATCGCCATCACCAAGGCCATCATGGAACTCAGCGGAGCATCTGCCGACCGGCAGATGGAATTTTTAGCCTTCGACGAGATTTTCGGCAGCCAGGACGAGGAACGCCGCCTCGAAATGATGCTGGCTCTCAACTACTTACAAGAGCAGTTCCGGCAGATTTACATCGTGTCGCACATCGAAAGTTTGAAAGACTTTTTCCCGCATTTGCTGGAGGTGCAGGCAGGTGCAGAAGGGAGTACGGTGGTGTGGCGGTGAAATATCTATTTGGACGTTGGATTTTGGACGTGGGACGTGGGACGTTGGACGTTGGACGTTGGACGTTGGACAGGGGACACGGGACTTTGGACAGGGGACAGGGGACTTTGGACAGGGGATAAAAACGTAACTATCCAGCCGCTCCTAAATACTTAGGAACGCGGCACCAATAACTTAGTCATTTTAGGTCAACCATTTTTTCATCAGACAACACTATTTTTCTGCGAATAGTGGGGCTATTTAAAGGAAAAATAGCGGCCGTATGATGGAACAAAGGGTGGCATCAAATGACTAAGTTATTGGTGCCGCGTTCCTTATGATTTCCGACCTCGGAGAGGTCAAAGGTTTGTAGAAATGAATCGGTTTGACATTAATTCCTGACCTCGGAGAGGTCGAACGTTTGTTTCAACGCTATTTTCTGCAAACCTTCGACCTCTCCGAGGTCAGGAAAACATTGAAATGCTACATTTCTACAAACCTTTGACCTCTCCGAGGTCGTATGGCAAAAGCATTTCAAAGCGGCTGGATAGTTACAAAATTTTTACAAAGATGGCGTTTGTGTATCACCTCGCCTAAAACGCCGACATTCACCCCTGAAAAAACACTGCTGCCATGTCCGTCAAAAACTTCACGGCTCTTCTCGCCTTCCTCTTTTTCTTCCAAAACATCCTCCCAGCGCAACCAGCAGCCGCTCTTCAGCAACCCCCCGTTTTCTCCGCCCTCCAATGGCGCTGTATCGGTCCGCACCGGGGCGGGCGCACGGTCGGCGCGGTCGGTGTGCCGCAACAACCGGGTACGTTTTACATCGGCGTCAACAACGGCGGTGTGTGGAAAACTACCGACTACGGCCGGGTGTGGACGCCCATTTTCGACGATCAGCCTACGGGTAGCGTGGGCGATGTCGCCGTTGCGCCCAGCGACCCGAAAGTGCTATACGTCGCCAGCGGCGAGGGCTTGCAACGCCCCGACCTGAGTGTGGGCGATGGCGTATACCGCTCGTCAGATGGCGGAAAAACCTGGACGAACACCGGCCTGCGCGACGGACTTCAAATCGGCGGACTGTCCATTGATCCCACCAATCCCGACCTCGTCTTCGCTGCTGTGTTGGGCCATCCCTACGGAGCCAATGCCGAGCGCGGCGTCTATCGCACCAAAAACGGTGGAAAAACCTGGGAAAAAGTCAAGTTCGCAGACGAAAACACAGGCGCTATCCAGGTTGCGATTGATCTGAAAAACCCACAAGTAGTGTACGCCGATTTTTGGGCCAACCGCCTCGCGCCCTGGGAAAACGGCACCTTCGGCGGTGCCGGCTCCGGCCTCTGGAAAAGCACCGACGGCGGCGATACCTGGAAACAACTGACTCAAGGTTTGCCCACACCCGCGCAAGGTCTGGGACGCATCGGGTTTTGTATTTGCCCCTCGCTGCCGACCCGGCTCTACGCGACCGTGGATTGCGGCGAAGGCACCGACAACGCCCGTACCTACAGCGGCATCTATCGCTCCGACGACGCAGGCGCAAACTGGTACAGAACCAACCCCGATCCGCGCCTCTGGGGCCGTGGCAGCGATTTCGCCGAAATTAAAGCAGACCCTAAAAACCCCGATATCGTGTATTCCGCCAACGTCGTGACCTGGAAAAGCACGGACGGCACCAAAACCTGGCAAGCCTTCCGGGGCGCACCCGGCGGCGACGATTACCACCGCATCTGGATCAACCCGAACGACCCGAACATCATCCTCATCGCCAGCGATCAGGGTGCGATCATCACCGTCAACGGCGGGCAGACCTTCAGTTCCTGGTACAACCAGCCCACCGCCCAGTTTTACCATGTCAGCACCGACAACGCTTTCCCGTACAACGTCTACGGCGGTCAGCAGGAAAGTGGCTCGGTCGGAATTCCCAGTCGCGGCAACGACGGCCAGATCACCTTCCGCGAATGGCATCCGGTTGGGGCGGAAGAGTACGGCTACGTCGCCGCCGATCCGCTCGACCCGAACATCATCTACGGCGGCAAGATCACGAAGTACGACAAACGCACCGGCCAGACCCAGAACATCAGTCCCGAAGCAGTGCGCAGCGGCACATATCGCTTCATTCGAACGGCACCCGTATTGTTCTCGCCCGTAGACCCACGTACCTTGTATTTCGCTGGCAACGTATTGTTTAAAACCAAAAACGGCGGCCATTCCTGGGACGTGATTTCACCCGACCTCACCCGCGAGACCTGGGAAGTACCACCTTGTGTCGGCGTGTTCAGCCCCGAAGCCGAACAAACCAAACGCCGCCGGGGCGTGATCTACGCCGTCGCGCCCTCCCAGCAAGACACCAACACCATCTGGGCTGGCACCGACGACGGCCTGCTGCACATCACGCGCGACGGCGGCAAAAACTGGACGAACATCACCCCGTCCAGCGTGACCGATTGGAGCAAAGTATCGCAACTCGATGCCGGACATTTTGACAACAACACCTGCTATGCAGCCATCAACCGCATCCGGCTCGACGACCTGCGCCCGCATATCCTGCGCACCCACGACGGCGGTAAATCGTGGAAGGAAATCACCGCCGGGCTGCCCGCCAACGAACCCATCAACACCGTCCGCGAAGACCCCATCAAAAAAGGACTGCTCTACGCTGGCTCCGAAAACGCCGTCTATGTCTCCTTCGACGACGGCGACCACTGGCAATCACTCCGGCTGAACATGCCCGCCACGAGCATCCGCGATCTGGTGATCAAAGACGACGACGTGGTGGTGGGTACCCACGGTAGGTCGTTCTGGATTTTGGACAATATCACGCCGCTGCGCCAACTCACCGCTCTGGTGGACGAAGGAGTGGCATTGTCCGGCGTGAAACTCTTCCGGCCCAAAGTTGCCTACCGCGTCCGCTGGAACCTGAATACCGATACGCCGCTGCCACAGGAAGAACCCGCCGGGCAAAACCCGCCGGACGGAGCGATGATTGACTATATTTTGGACAAAGACGCCAAAAGGGTGGAAATTCACATACTGGACAACATGAGCCGCCTCGTGCGCTCCTACAGCACCGACGACCCGGCGCCCGATGTGAGCGGCGTGAACATCCCCCTTTACTGGGTACGCCCGCACCAACTACTTTCCAAGAAAAAAGGGGCGCACCGGCTTTGTTGGGACCTGCACTATAACCCGTTACCGGATGCGGGCGCCTCGTTCCCCATTGCTGCCGTGTACGGACAAACGGCCCCGGAACCCAGCGGGCCGTGGGCCATGCCGGGCGTCTACACAGTCCGAATGTGGGTGGACGACAATATTTATGAACAAGTTTTCGGAATAAAAATGGACCCGCGCATCAAGACGAGTCGGGAGGATTTGCAGCGGCAGTATGATTTATCCATGCTGGTGTCCAGTTTGCCGACGCAGGGAAAAGAAATCGGTCGTATCAGGGATATGTTTCAGTGGGTGGCTCCCCAGATAAGGGGGATGCATTCGGATAGTTTGAACGTAAAAATCAAACAACTGGAGGTCTTTGCCGGCAAAGCGCAAAAACTTCGAAGCAGCGCTTTCTCCCTCCTGAACATTTTACAAGACTCGGATCTGCCGCCCACCAGTCAGGCCGTTCGCGCGGTGGAAGCGATGGAAAAATTATCGTCCGAACTGGATGCGGCGTACACCCAATGGGCGACCGTCCATCAGGCATTGCTCGGGCAGGGACAAAGACTGGCGGATACCCGGGCAGCAGAAAACAAAAAATTCCCGGACCGGCATCCGGATCCTGCCGAGCCCGGTTTTGTGCCCCTTTTCATTCCCGATCTCTCCAACGCCACCTTCCCAAAAGGTGTCTGGAGCATGAGCGCTGGCGAACTCACCGCCACCAGGGACGAGTGCATTTTCACCCGGCAGCAATACAAAAACTTCATGCTCGACCTCGAGTTCAAAACCGCCGACGGCACCAACTCCGGAGTCATCGTCCACTGCTCCGACACCGACAACTGGATCCCCAACTCCGTGGAAATCCAGATCGCCGACGACTACTCCGCCGAGTGGAGCAAAGCCGACCCGACCTGGCAATGTGCCGCGATCTTCGGCCACCTGGCCGCCGACAAAAAAGCCGTGAAACGCCCCGGCGAGTGGAACCACTATACCATCACTTGCCTCGATCGCCAGATCTGGGTGGTACTGAACGACCAACTTGTCAACCATATAGACATGAGCCGCTGGCTCTCCGGCAGCCGCAACCCCGACGGTTCGGCCATCCCGCCGTGGCTCTCCAAACCGTTCGCGACGTTGCCGCTGGAGGGACATATCGGGCTGCAGGGGAAGCATGCGGGGGCGCCAGTTTGGTTTAGGAATGTGAAGATCAGGGAGATAACAGAATAACCTAGTTCTACTTTGTCAGATTAGAAATAAGTGAGGTTCCTATAGCCGCGTAGCGAGGTGACGTCGGTAGAATGGCCCAAAAATGATTGTGCAGGTGCAGTGCTCCGCAACCAAGCCCCTCATTTGTTCCGGTGCGCTGCACCTTTTGTAGGTATTCGGCATAGCGTATGGAGTTTTTAGGAGAAATGGGGGTGCAAGTATTCATAGATGTCGTTCCGTAGGAACAGCATCTTAAGGAACAGTTTTCTGTACCCTTATTTTGGAAACGTTCCTTATTTCTAATCTGACAAAGTAGAATTACGAAAGCAGATTTTATAATACTCCCCGAAATCCGCCCCTAATAATCCGCGAAATCCGCGTTCCATCCTCCCCCTCAAAATCCATAATTTACCCCCACATTCCCACCCAAAGAAACCTGATCGGGCAGCCTCCGGCCATTCGCGTCTTTCCGGGCAAAATTGCCGGAGAAACAAGGCTCAGCAACGAGTGAAATATGTCGGCTCCACTTCCATTCGAGCCCCCCAGAGAGCCAGTAGCCCGCGAAAAACTGCTTGGGCTGATCGAGTTGAATGCTGTAACTGCCGCTGTCGGGACTGGGTCGGAACCGGCTGGTTTGCGAGGTGCGCATCGAGATGTTGAGCTGGTTGCGAAGGAAAAAATTCCCGGTAGCACCCGCTTTCAGCGTCCCCTGCAAACGTCCTGAGCCGACCCGGAATACGGCCAGCAGCGGGATGCGTACCAGTTGTACCTGTTCGATCGTCATGATTTTGACCCGGAGCAATTCGGTGTCGGCCACCGGCCCGTTGTCTGCTGGTTCCATGCGCAGGCTGACTGAAGCGGGACCGCTATACGTGTCGAGGTTGTACCTGAAATTGCGGGTACGGCTGACGGGCGTTAGCGGGCTGCCATCACGGAATTGCAGCACCGCAGTATGGGTGGCCGTCGCGGAGGTGGCGCGGTAGCCGACCCCGCTTTCAAGCCCGAAACGCGGACTGATCTTTTTGCCTACTTTCAGCCATCCATCGGTCGAAAAATCGGGGTTTTGCGGCTCACTGGTGAAGGTCAGTCGGGGTCGGCCAGTGGTAGCAGCGGTGTTTTTTTCAAACGTGCTATTGGGCATCAGATGCAGGCCAACGTACCAACTGGAAGGTGTTCGCGCTGGTTGGATGGGGGGGGCGGCTGGAAGCAAGGGATGTTGCTGGATGGTTTCGAGTTGAAAAATGCGGGGATCGGGCGGCTTTAATTCGACGACTGGTGCTTGGCTGAAGCGTAGGTCCGAGGTATTCAGCGAGTCGTTTGGCAGAACGGGATTTTCAGCGGGATAGGTATTTGTAGCGGTGAAATGGTTGTTTGACTGGTTTGGCAATGGCGTGTTCCCATCTGGTGATACCGTGGGAAGATTTCCTCGTGCCTCAACAGCAACAATACCATCTCCTCTAATTTGGACCTTTATTCCAGCACCGTTCCTAACGGAATCTGAAGATTTGATCCCGACCCATGTCGGGATCAAGTTGTCAAATCTGGAGGTCTGCGGGATGTTTTGAAGCACAGGAGCAGAAGAGGACGAAGTGTCAGCGCCATGCATTCGTGCTGAACTTCCCGAAAGTTCAAAACTTTCTGGAAGTTGCGGGGCATTCGTCGGGGATGAAGGAAAAGTGCCGGGGTGACTTCGGATGGTGTCGGAACTTTGTGCACGATCCGGAGCATGTTCACTTAGAACATGCCCACTTGGAGTTACGGGGTGACTTCGAGTCACCCCGGTACTTCGCATGGGCTGCTCGGCCGTCAGCGCGCTCATTTTCCCTTCGGAATAAAAATGCCCGCCCAACAGGCCGCAGCACAACAGCAGCACAACCGTCGTCGCCATCGTGGGCCAGCGAAACAGCCAGAATACCCGGCCGGCCGGCTCTAGTTCACCTTCGACCCTGTCCCACATATCGGGTGCAGGGTCTTCCTCGTATTCTTCGAAAGACTTGCGGACGTAGTCGTCGAGGGGATCGTTGTATCTATCTTTTTCCATGACGGTCAGGATGTTAGGTTACTTTCCAGCAGTTTTTTGAAATGTGCTTTGGCCCGAAGCAGTTGAGATTTGGAAGTGCCGATCGAGATGCCGAGTATTTCGGCGATCTCGGGATGTGAATAGCCTTCGAGGATGTGCAGGTTGAACACGGTACGAAAACCCGGCGGCAGTTGTTGCAGGATTCTGATCATGTTCCGGGCGGGCGGCTCGTCTTCAAAAAATGGTTCGGAGTCCTCGGCGATGTCTTGTCCGTCGAGTTCAGCGGTCATCAGCATCCGCTTTTGTTTTTGCAGGTGTTGCAGGGAGGTGTTCACGAAGACTTTACGGATCCAGCCTTCCAGGTTGCCCACGCCTGTGTACTGAGGCAGGTCGCGGAACACCCGAACGAATCCCTCCTGCAACACGTCCTCCGCATCCTCCCTGCTGTTGGCATAGCGGAGGCAGAGCGCGAACATTTTACCCTTGAAGCACTCGAAGAAGTGCTTTTGGGCAAGGCGTTCACCCCGGAGGCAGGCTTGGAGGTTGGGTTCGGTCATGTTGACATGTCAGACGCGGCGTGTGTGATGGCCAGGTAGGTTACCGGAAAATAGCAGGGGTTGCATCGGGGCAGAGAAATTGTTGAAATAAAAAAATAAGGTGTCCCAAATGCAACCCTTGTCTTCCATTGTGACCTAATCCGGCAAATTCATTTCACTTTCAAAAATTTTTCAAACATGTCAAAAGTAATGAAATTGCTTTTTCTCCCCGCGTTCTTCCTCCTGGCACTGATAGCCGCCTGCAACAAATCGGAAGAAACCACCACAGAAGAGGCCGTGGATCAGGCCCTCTACAGCATTCAGGAGCGCGGCGGCGTAGGCCGCTTCGGTTGTTTTGAGTTGGTGTTTCCAGCCAGTCTGTCGCTACCCGACGGCACGACGGCTGAGGTGGACTCCTACGATGCAATGAAGCAAACCCTGCGGACTTACTTCGTTGCCAGCGGCACGGGTCGCCAGCAAGTATCGTTTGTATTCCCGATCTCTGTGGTTTCGGAAGATGGTGAATTGATCACCATAGACGATGACAGCGAACTCCGCGCACTCCGCATTGCTTGTGGCCGCGCCACCCTCGCCAACCACGATCCGCGTGGTCATGGCGACCGCCGGCTTTCCTGTTTCGAGGTGGTGTTCCCGATCACGATCCAGTTTGCTGACGGCACTACTGCCACCGCTGATGATCGCCAGGCACTCCATCAGTTGCTCCGTCGCTGGCACAACGAACATCCCACTGCGACCGGACGGCCTCAGATCACGTTCCCGATGACGGTCAAAATGACGGAAGACGGTTCTATCGTGACCGTGAACAACCGGGAAGAATTGCGGGCGTTGAAAGCGGGCTGCGAGTAGGAAAACCTGACTTTTGATCAGTATGCCGTGCCGAGATTAGGGCAAACGCATCAAAAACCCTGAAAGGGTTGAATACGAATAACACCGGATGAAATCCGGGGAAATAAAGCGTATGTGAGCAACCCCAGCGGGGTTGAATGGCGGGTCACAACATTCAACCCCGCTGGGGTTACTCACCTTTCAAACCTTTTTCCGGTGGTTTTACCACCAGCTATTCAAATTTAGTCCCTCCGGGATTTTGCTACATTTCTCTTGTGCCGGGACGACTTCCATCGCCTCGGCATCATTTTTTTACTACGTTTGCACCTCCTCCAAACCGACAAATTTACCGCCATGCGATACGCGCTTTTGCTCCTCCCGCTTCTGTTTTCTTTTTGCCAAAATAAAACCGGAACACCTGCCACCATGGAAAAACCCGCCCGTCCTGCCTATTCTCTTGCCATTCACGGCGGCGCCGGTACGATCAACCGGGCCGACATGTCGCCGGAAAAAGAAGCCGCCTATCGGGCAGCGCTCGACACGGCGCTCACGATTGGCGAGACCGTCCTGAAAAACGGCGGCACGGCGCTGGATGCGGTTACCCAAACCATCACGTTTTTGGAAGATTGCCCCTTGTTCAATGCCGGGCGCGGCGCAGTTTTTAGCCATGAAGGCAAAAACGAACTGGATGCCAGCGTCATGGACGGGCGTGATCAGCGGGCCGGTGCAGTCGGGAGCGTGATGACGGTTAAACACCCGATCCTGCTTGCCCGCGCCGTGATGGAAAAATCGCCCCACGTGATGTTGGTCGGGCGCGGAGCGGAACAATTTGCCGCTGAAAACGGCATCGAACTCGTTGATCCGAAATGGTTTTACACGGAAGACCGTTGGAAAACCTTGCAAAAAATGTTGGAAGAAGAGAAAGCAAAGGAAGCTGCTAAAACAGGCAGGATACCCGGCAAAAACCCCGACGGCAAATTCGGAACGGTCGGCTGTGTCGCCCTCGACGGGCAGGGCAACCTCGCGGCGGGCACCAGCACAGGCGGCATGACCAACAAACGCTGGAACAGGCTCGGCGATACCCCGGTGATCGGGGCCGGCACTTATGCTTCCAATGATGCCTGCGCCGTTTCCTGCACCGGGCATGGTGAATATTTCATCCGCTACGTCGTCGCCTATGATGTGTGGGCGCTCATGGCCTACAAAGGTCTGTCGCTTCAGGAGGCCACTACGCAGGTCGTTCACCAAAAACTGAAAGAAAAAGGCGGCGAAGGCGGCCTCATCGCCGTGGATCAAAATGGCAACATCGCGCTACCGTTCAATTCCAGCGGGATGTACCGGGGCTACGCCAGGCCCGGCGAACGGAAAGTGATGATTTGGGAAGAATAATTAAATAAAACACATTACATGATCTGGAAACAACCCGCTACCGTCGAAGGACTCAATACCTTGAGTCACAACTCCATGTCTGGCTACCTCGATATTGTATTCACCGAAGTCGGCCCCGATTCCCTCACTGCGACGATGCCCGTTACGGAGCGATCCGTGCAGCCTTTCCGCATTCTGCATGGCGGTGCCAGCGTGGCGCTGGCCGAAACGCTCGGCAGCGTGGCCAGCACCCTCTGCATCGAAGACCTGGGGGCTCATACGGCCGTCGGACTCGAAATCAACGCCAACCACCTCAAAAGTGTCCGGGAAGGCGGCAAGGTGACGGGCGTTTGCCGACCGATCCGGGTGGGCAGGACCGTCCACGTCTGGAATATCGAGATCCGCGATGAAAAAGGGGATTTGTCCTGCATTAGCCGACTGACTGTCTCGATAGTGCCCAGAAGGTAGCGCGGTGCTACCTTTGTGGTATATAGTGTTCAATATCAAATCATGCTTCGACTCTTTCTGTGTACGGCGCTGCTCTGCGCTGCTTTTTTGGGCTTTGCCCAAACGCCCCTCAACTACAATTTTCAACTTCGTTCCACCCTTGAATTTCCCGGGCAAACACTCGCCAATATCTGCGGCTACTGGCAGGACGGACGTGAATATGCCCTGCTGGGCGGTTCCAAAGGATTGATCATCGTAGAGATCACAGACCCGGCCAATCCCGTCACCATCGTCCAGATCCCCGGCCCGGACAATCTCTGGAAAGAAATAAAAATTTTCAAGCACTACGCCTACGTTACTTCCGAAGGGGGACAAGGGGTACAAATTGTGGACTTGCAGGGCCTGCCCAGTGCCAACTTGCTGTCGCACTATTACCAAGGCACGGGACCGATCAATGGCACGCTCAATAAAATCCATGCCCTGCACATTGATACCAAAAAAGGCTTCATGTACACCTACGGCAGCCAGGATTCCGGCGATAACGGCACCAACGGCGCGATGGTCCACGATTTGAATGCCGACCCTTATAATCCAACGTATGTAGGCAAATTTGACCAGTTGGGATACGTGCACGATGGCTTTGCAGACAATGACACCCTCTATGCCTGTCACATCTATACCGGACAGATGTCGGTGGTGGATATGACCGATAAAGCCAATCCGCAACTGCTCGGTGCGGTGGAAACACCTTCCAAATTTACCCACAACGCCTGGCTGCTCAGTGACCACAAGACCGCGCTAACCACCGATGAACGCCTGCCGTCGTTTGTAACGGCCTACGACATCAGCGATCCGGCGGACATCCGCGAACTGGACCGCATCTCCACCACCGCCGACGGCGCGAACTCTGTGGGCCACAATGTGCACATTCTGAACGACTACGCCATCACCTCCTGGTATACCGACGGTGTGACCATCGTAGATGCGCATCGCCCCGACAATCTGGTGCAAGTGGCGCGCTACGACACGTGGGCACCACCGGTTAACATCAATAACCCGTTCGACGGATGCTGGGGCGCTTTCCCGTATTTCCCTTCCGGCACCATTGTCACGTCCGATATTAATCCTGCCGTGCTGACAGTACTGACACCCACCTATAAGCGGGCTGCCTACCTGGAAGGGAAAATCCTGAACAGCTGCAATGGCCAACCCCTTTCGGGTGCGACCATCCAGATCAACAGCAACGATCCGAACACCGCAACAACTTCCAAAATCACCGGCGTTTTCAAAACCGGTCAAGTCACTCCGGGCAGCTTTACCGCCACGATCAGTAAGTCTGGCTACCAGACCGTAACGCTGCCTGTTACCCTGAAAACTGCCGAAGTAACCGATCTGAATGTCACGCTAGAAGCATTGAGCATTTTCAACGAAACGGTCACATTGCAAGATGCCGCTACACTGATACCCATTGCCAATACCCCCGTCTCGCTGGCCAGCAGCAGCCAAACCCTCAAATTTCAGACGAATGCCAGCGGTCAGATTGCCCTCAATTGTGTGCTGGGCGGTACTTACAACGTCGGTATCTGGGGGTTTTTGCCTGGCAAATTGACGGTCAATTCGAATGGCCAGGCGACCGTTTCCCTCGAACGCGGCTACTACGACGACTTCGGTCTTGACCTCGGCTGGACCGCTTCTGCCAGCGCCAGTTCCGGTTTCTGGACCCGCGGCGAGCCGGTCGGAACCACTAACCAGAATCAATTTTCCAACCCCGAAGTGGATGTAACCACGGATAGCAACGACCAGTGCTATGTCACCGGCAACGCCGGCGGGCAATCGGGCAGTGACGACGTAGACAATGGCGATGTGACACTAAGCACTCCGACGATTCAGCTGAAAGGTTATTCCGACGCGGTGCTGACTTTCGCCTATTGGTTTTACAACGGGGGCGGCAGCGGTGCTCCCAACGATCAGTTTCAAGTAAAAGTGATCAACAACGGCGTTTCTGCCACCGTCCTCACGCAAAATGTTTCCGCCAGCGCATGGCGTTTATCAGGGGATATCAACCTGAAAGATTTTTTTCCGGCAGGGCTTTTCAATGATGTCAAAGTACAATTCATCACAGGCGACGATGCCCCCGGGCATCTGGTGGAAGCCGGCGTAGATGTGTTCTCCATAGTACCGGTCGGAACAAGCGGCGTGCGCACGGATCTATACGAAGCCGCTCGCCTGGATGTGTCGCCCAACCCCAGCACAACAGGTTTCCAGGTACGCTACGACTGGCCGAATAACACAGACCGCCTCCAACTCGAAGTACGCAATGCATTAGGCCAAATGGTGGTCTCACAACCACTGGGCTTGATGAATAACGGCATTTTTGAATGTGGAAACGATTGGGCCAGCGGGATATACTTCGCCGTACTGCGCAGCACCGGACGCCAGAGCGCACCGGTAAAAATGGTCAAACAATAAAAGTTTGAGCGTTCGAGATTCGAAGTTGCAAATGATTCCAGGCAACTTCAAATCTCGAACGCTCGAACTTCAAACTTTCAAACTCTCCTACGTTCCCATAAACAACGCCGCAATGGACTTGTGTTCCACCGTATTGCGGATGGCGCGGCTGAACAGTTTGGCTGTCGAAAGCACCTTGATTTTTGGGGACTCCTGGCGGATGGGAATGGTGTCGCACACGATGAGTTCGCTCAGTTGCGAGTTTTCGATGTTTTCGTAGGCTTTGCCCGACAAGACGGGGTGGGTACAGATGGCACGGACAGATTTTGCGCCTTTTTCAATGAGCGCATCGGCCGCTTTGCAGAGGGTGCCGGCCGTATCCACCAGATCGTCCACCAGGATCACATTCGCACCCTTCACGTCGCCGATCACGGTCATAGCCGCGACCTCGTTGGCTTTTGTGCGGTATTTGTCACAGATGACGAGTTCGGAACCGAAATGTTTGGCATAAGAGCGGGCGCGTTTCACACCGCCCACATCGGGGCTGGCAAAGATGATATTTGACAGGTCTTCCCCTTTCATATATTCAAAATAGATCGCTTCGGAGCGCAGGTGGTCCACCGGGATATCGAAAAAGCCCTGCACCTGATCGGCGTGCAGGTCCATCGTCATGATGCGGTTAGCACCCGCAGCGGTCAGCATATTGGCCATGAGTTTGGCGCTGATCGGTACGCGGGGTTTGTCTTTGCGGTCTTGCCGGGCATAACCGAAGTAGGGGATGACGGCAGTGATGTAACCTGCGGAGGCTCGTTTGGCAGTGTCAATCCAGAGCAGCAGTTCGACGAGGTTGTCGTGGGGCTGGCAAGTGCTCTGAATAAAAAACGAGAACGAGCCACGTACGCTTTCATTGATGATGGTCTGCATTTCGCCATCGCTAAAACGGGCCAGCGATGTATCGCTCAGGGGGGCGTCGAAGTGAAAGGCGATTTCATTGGCTAATTCTTTGGAAGCAGAGCAAGCAAATAATTTAACTTCGGGCATGGTCGTGTCCGGTTCGGATGGATGTAAAAATGGGTTGGGAAGCAAAATACAATGTGTTTGGGCAAAGGTAGGAAATTCGTGATCGAGCGATTGGAAATAGACAAACATAGCAACAAACTCCCGCCATTCTTGGCATTTTAGCCCAAACGCCTGCTGCGAGCGCAAAGACCGTTCTACCTTTGACCGTTTTCCCGCCGGATTATCGCCTTCCTCAAATGCCCTGATCTTATTTTTTTCATACCAAACCAAGCTGTTTGCAATGACTCGATTTATGCTACTCCTTTCCCGCATGGCCTTATGTGCAGGCCTTGCCCTGTTTTTTTCAACTGCCTTGCTCGCTCAATCAGAATCCGACCGTGTTCCACGGGAAGTTGCCTTGAAATTTTTGCGCGCCAACCCCGTCGCTCTGGGTCTTTCCGCCCAGGATGTAGCCGATATACGTGTTGCCGACGATTACAAGACGGAAGGGCTGGGCCTGACACACGTATGGCTACAGCAACAATGGGCGGGTATTCCGGTATTCAATGCACTGTTCGGCCTGCACGTCAAAACAAACGGTGAAGTAGTCCATCTTGGTCACCGCTTTACAGCAAACCTGAAATCAAGGATCAATACCACGATGCCTTCGCTCAGTGCTCAAAAAGCACTGGAAATGGCCATGCTCCACCTGGGTTTCTCTGGGTTCGATGTACCCGGCGTTCACCAAAAAATCAATGATAAAAACTGGGTGTTCCGGGGCGAAGCCATTTCCCGCAATAATATTCCCGTGTCTATCTGCTACGAACAGATGCCCGACGGTCGCCTGCGTCTTGCCTGGACGATGGTCATTGACCAGGCCAATACCTCCGACCTTTGGAACCTGCGCGTGGACGCGCAAACAGGCGAGATCATCGGAAAAATCAACCAGACCAGTTATTGCAAAGCCGGACACGCTGAAGAGGTTGAAAGTTTGAAAGTTCGAAGTTCGAAGTTCGGGGACCAGCCTGAAGCTGGGGTGCCGGGTGCTGATTTTTCTAATTTTGATTTTCAGCGTACCACACCCTCAACACTCCCCAATCCAAAGACCAAAGCCCAAACTTCGAACTTCGAACTTCAAACTTCGAACTCTGAACTTCCTACTTCGAACTTCGAACTCAAAAAGTTGAACGGCGACGGTGCTTCCTACCGCGTATTTGCCTTGCCGGTAGAAAGCCCAGCGCATGGCGCCCGTACGCTGGTGACCGATCCTGCCGATGCAACGGCTTCGCCTTTCGGCTGGCACGACACCAATGGCGCGGCAGGACCGGAATACTCCTACACGCGCGGCAACAACGTGTTCTCTTATGAAGATATAGACGGCAACAACAATCCGCCTGCCAACCCGGGGCCCAGTGGCGGTGCGACGCTTAAATTCGACTCGCCGTTCAATCCGGCCGCCGAACCGATCGGCAATCAGGATGCCGCCATTACCAACCTGTTTTACATCAATAATATGATGCACGACATCGCCTACCGGTATGGTTTTACGGAGTCGGCGCGCAACTTTCAGGTCAATAACTACGGCAAAGGGGGCATCGCCAACGATGCCGTGTTGGCCGAAGCAATGGATGGCAGCGGCGAGAACAACGCCAATTTCTCCACACCCAGTGATGGCAGCAGCGGCCGGATGCAGATGTATCGCTGGGCGCGACAGGGCGGTAAAATCCTGACGGCCAATGCACCTGTCGGGATAGTCGGCAAATACTTTGCTGCCGCTGCCAGTGGTTGGGGCATGGCGATTACGACGACTCCCGTTACCGGCGATGTGCAAATTGTAAACGACGGAAGCAGCAATCCTACCTGGTCTTGCTTCCCGTTGGTAGAAAGTGTGGCGGGAAAAATTGCCCTGATTGACCGTAAATCGTGTGAATTTGGAGAAAAAGCCCTCAACGCGCAAAAGGCGGGCGCCATCGCTTGCATCATTTGCAATTTTCAGGAAGGGACCATTAACATGGGCGCAGGTGCAATGGGAGTACAGGTGACCATTCCTGTCGTGATGATGCAAAAATCCGACTGCGATCTCTTGCGCCAATTTGCAGGTTCCGGCCTCAATGTATCCCTTGCGTTGGATGCTGCCGTGAGCGGGCCTAATTTTCTGGATGGCGATTTCGACAACGGCATCATTGCACACGAATACGGACATGGCATCAGCAACCGACTCACCGGGAACGGGTCCAGCTGTTTGGGCAATGCCGAACAAATGGGCGAGGGTTGGAGCGACTTTTTTACCTTGGCCATCACCGCAAATCCAGGCGACACAGGCGCAAAAAGACAAGGCGTGGGCACCTACGTCATCAGCCAGGAAAACGATGGTACAGGGATTCGCCGTTCCCCTTACACCACAGACATGAATATTAGCCCAAATGTCTATTCTACCGTTGCAGAAAATACGCAAACGCACGCGGTCGGGGAAGTATGGACATCCATGCTCTGGGACTTTTACTGGGCAATGGCCGATCAATATGGCTTTGATGCAGACCTGAGTAACACCAACAGCGGCAACGGACGCGCCCTGCAACTCGTGATGGACGGTATGAAACTCCAGCCTTGCAACCCCGGCTTCCAGGATGGCCGTGACGCCATCATTGCTGCGGACAAAGCGCGTTACGGCGGCGCCGATACTTGCCTGATCATGAGTGCTTTCGCACGCCGGGGTCTCGGCTACTACAGCAGCCAGGGTTTGTCGAACAATGCTTCCGATGGAAAAGAAAATTTCGATCCCATCCCCTACTGCGTCAAAAATTTGAAAATAACCAAAACAACTTCCACGCCGACAATCACTGCGGGCGAAGAGGTGTCGTTCAGCATTAAAGTCGCCAACCACAAAGATGAGGAGGCGGCCAATGTGAAAGTAACCGATGAATTGCAGGCCAGCCTCACGTTCGTATCCGCCAGCGATGGCGGCAAACTTGAAAATGGCTTTGTGGTATGGGATCTGGGCGCTATGCCTTCACTCACGACTAAAACCTTGACCTACAAAGCGAAATCGGCTTCGAATATCGGATGCGATGTTCTTTTCAACGATGACATGGAAATCCCGGACGACTGGTATCCATTGACCTCCAAAGGAAATCAGGCGTTTGTTTTTCAAAGCAATGTGGTGAAAACGGGCGGTAGTGCCTGGTTGGCCGAAGGAAGTAACGCGGTGAACGACCTGGCGCTTGAGGGCCTGGCCCCGATCGCCGTACAGGGCGGCAATCCACACTTGCGCTTCTGGCACCAGTACGACACCGAGATCGGTACAGATGCTGGATTCCTCGAAATACAGGAAAACGGACAAAATGGCTGGACTTCGCTGACGGCTGCCCAGGCAGTGCGCCACCCTTATTCTACCAAAATCCCCTACGGCACTTTCGCACTCCCTTCGCTCAGCGGCTTCTCCGGCAAGTCGGGCGGTTGGGTACAATCCTACTTCGATTTAAAAAAGTGGGCGGGCAAAACCATCTTCATCCGCTTCCGCCTCGGCACGAATGCTGACGGTACGGGCGGCGCACCCATCGCCAAATGGTATATAGACGATTTGGAGCAGATCAATCTTGTCAACTTTGACGGTGAAGCCTGCGTGACGTATGCAGGTGGTACATCGGCTTGCGCCAAGGCTCCGGAAAGCGGCGTAATTGTCAACCGCAATGCCACTTCCAGCACTCCCGAGACCGCAGCCAACAGCCTGGCTCTGTTTGTACAGCCCAATCCAGCCTCCGACCTGCTCAATGTGACCCTCGGTCAGTCCGTGAGCGGTCCGGTGCGTTGCTCGCTCATCGGTGCGGACGGCAGGATCGCCTTCCGCGAGGAGCGCGACACCTACGTCTCAGGTCAAGTACTGACTTTTGGCTTGCAGCAACTGCCGAAAGGTGTTTATTTGCTCCGGGTAGAGACCAACGCGGGTAGCGGCGTAGAAAAGGTGGTGATTCGTTGATGTTTTCTGGGAAGTAATTTTCCTGCGGGTAATTTTCCTGCGGGTAATTTTCCTGTGGGTAATTTTCCTGCGGGTAATTTTCCTGCGGGTAATTTTCTGGGAAGTAATTTTCTGGGAAGTAATTTTCCTGCGGGTAATTTTCTGTGTCCGACGGATTCATCGAATTACCTCCCAGAAAATTACCTATCAAAATTACCCCGCAGGAAAATTACTTCCCAG
>Ga0209181_10003049_pt1 | contig 26478 bp, 22 predicted proteins | sample MAT05_FD_187208 | JGI IMG/M metagenome (GOLD analysis project Ga0209181, IMG submission 187208) | Freshwater microbial communities from Lake Fryxell liftoff mats and glacier meltwater in Antarctica - MAT-05 (SPAdes) (version 2) | ecosystem: Environmental > Aquatic > Freshwater > Ice > Liftoff...
GCTTTCCATCTCCACACCCTGCCTGGACGAGGCCGTTCTTGGCAACACTTACCGCTTACACGATCAACCAGTGATGTAGCTGGAATCCGCTGTCGCGATCATTGTGTACCAAGGCTGGATCTTCACCCTCGTGATCGCCTACTTCAAGAAGATCTACCGCGTCGAGGCGGCCTGCAAAGACGAAGGGTTGACCCACGACGAGCGGAAAGCCAGGCGCGATGAGCAATCGATGCCGGTCGTGGACGAGATGTTCCGGTGGATCCACGAGCTGCATCCACGGCTGGTTCCCAAGTCGCCGCTGTTCGTCGCAACCCGGTATGCGCTGAATCAGGAGGCGCTGTGGAGGCGGTGCTTCACTGAGGGGCGATTCGAGATCGACAACGGCGAAGTCGAACGGCAGCACAAACGTGTTGCGGTCGGTCGCAAGAACTACTTGTTCGCAGGTTCGGACAAGGGTGCAGAGCGTCTTGCCGTCGTCTACACCGTGCTTGGATCATGCCATATGCAAGGCGTCGATCCACTGGCGTGGACGACCGATCCGGTTCTCGCTTGGGACGGCGATCTCGATGAGCCTCTCCGAGGTTCTCGCTCGCGGCGTCGGCTTCGGAGCGAGCGACGACGAGGCGAGGGGCGAAAATGAACCCGCCAATATCGTTACTGCGTCCCGCGGCGGGAAGGGCATCGCGGTATGGCTCTGGTCGGGCGGTTACGTGCCGCCCGCTCTTCGTCAAGCGGCCGAACGCGGCGGATCGGGCCGGGGCGCGAAGACCGCGATCGCCGATCCGGCCAGGATGATCAGCGCCCCGGCGATCTCCGTCGGGGCCGGAGACTCGTGGAGAAACACGGCGCCGAGCACGATGCTGCCGAGCGTCTCGCCCGGCGATACGAGGGCGATGATCGCCGGCGGCAAGGTGCGTGACGCGGTCTGCACCGCGGTGTGCCCGAGGATGGTGGGCACGAGGGCGATGATGGCGATCGCGATCAGCCCGCGATCCGGCGGGGGCCAGATCGCCGCCGCCGCGGGATCGCGCGGGGCGACGGCGAGGGCGAAGGCCAGCATCACGGCGGCGCTCGTGTAGACGAGCGCCGCGTAGCTGCGCGCCGGGAGCGCATCCTTGAGGGCGCGCGCGACGGTGAGGTAAAGCCCGTAGAGCCCGACGGACGCGAGCACGAGGAGATCCCCCGCGAGGCGGTGCTCGCCCTTCCCTGCCCCGCGCGCGACGAGCACGGCGCCGGCCGTGGCGACGACGACGCCGATCTGCTCGGCGCGCGACGGCCGCATCCCGAGCAGGACCCAGGCGCAGAGGACGACGCTGAGCGGCTCGAGCGAGACGAGCGAGACCGCGGCCGGGAGCGAGGTGCGATCGAGCCCGATCTGAAAGCACGCGAAGTGCGCCGCGAGGAGCGCGCCGCAGCGAGCACGGTGAAGCGCTGTCGCGACGAGAGGCCGACGAGCGCGGGGCCGAGGGCGCGCGCTTCAATCACGCCGAGGATCAGCGCCGCGAGGGCGAGGCGACCGAAGGCGATCAAGAGCGGATCCGTCGGGCGCGCCCAGCGCGCGAGCGGGCCGCTCACCGCGAAGCAAACGCTGGCGAAGAGCACGAACAGCGCGCTCTCGGCGCGCCGCTTCCGCGCCGGATCCACGACGCTCAGCTCATCTCCCCGGCGCTGGCTTGCGCGAAGGCTTCGCGCGCGGCGTGGATGCGGCCCTCGACGCCGGCCTCGCCCCCGGCGCGACCGAGCGCGACCATGAGCTTGGTCAGCGCGGCCTCCGAGGTCATGTCGCCCGCGCCGATCGCGCCGGCCTTCGCCGCGGCGACGCCGCCTTCGTAGCGGCCGAGATCAACCGAGCCGCGCGGCGATTGGCTGGCGAGGACGACGGGCACGTCGAGCGATCGCGCCATGTCGAGCACCGGGATGAGCGAGTTCTCGAGGACGGGGATGTTGCCGGCGCCGAAGGCCTCGATCAAGAGCCCGCGCACGCCCGCGGCGAGGGCGCCCTGGAGGAGCTTGGGATCGAGCCCGGGGAAGGTGCGCACGGCGAGGACGCGCGGCTCGATCCGCGGATCGAAGGCCTGCGGCTTGCGCGGGGCGAGCAGGTGCGTGCCGATCTGCACGCCGACGCCGAGCTCCGCCAGCGGCGCGCACGAGGGCGAGCCGAACGCGCTCATCCCCCACGCGTCGAGCTTGGTCGCGCGGCAGCCGCGCAAGAGCCTTGAATTGAAGGCGATCCCCACCTCGGGGATGCGCATCGTCGCCAGGTGGCAAGCGTCGACGAGGTTGGTGCGCGCGTCGTTGCGCACGTCGGCGAGCGGCGTCTGCGAGCCGGTGAGCACCACCGGCCGATCGAGCCCCGGGAGCAAGAAGGCGAGCGCGCTCGCCGTGTAGGCCATGGTGTCGGTGCCGTGGACGATGACCACGCCGTCGTAGCGCGGGAGCGCCTCGTGCACCGTGGCGGCGAGCTCGACCCAGTGGTGCGGCTGGAGGTTGCTGGAGTCGAGGTTGCAGAGGATCTTCGTCTCGATCGCCGCGATCTTTCGCAGGACGGGGAGCTCGTTGATCAGGTCCTGCGTGTAGACGTCGGGGGCGAGCGGCGCCGGATCACCGCCGCGCATCATCAAGGTGCCGCCGGTGTGGATGAGCAGGAGACGCACGCGACGCGAGGGTAATGGGAAGCGCCACGCCAAGCGACGAGAAAAAGGCCGGCGGCCCGCGTGAGGATCACGCTGAGGGCCGCCGGCCGCAGGGAAGAGGGAGCGTTGCTCTTCAGTTCGCGGGAGAGAACACGATGGGATACGTCACCGTGACAATCCCATTGTCGGGCTGCGGGAACGAGAGCCCGAAGAAGGCCCGCGTTACGCAGGAGACCACCGCCGCGTCCGGAAGATCCGAGCCGCTGTTCTGCGAGCTTACGACGGCGCCGTCGCGGCCAATGATGAAGCTGACCGAGACGCGACCCTGGAGGCTCGGGTTGGTGCGGAGGCCCGCCTCGTAGCAGAACTTGAAGCGGCCGAAGTTCTGCCGAACCGTGCGCTGGATGATCTCCGACGGGAGACGTCCGCTCACGCTCGCCACGCCGACGCGCATGGTGCCGGGGGCCTTCGCGACGTGCGTGCCCTTGAGCACGCCGTGGCTGCGGCCGTTGCCGAACTCCTGTCCATCGCCAAGGCCGTTGCCGTGGCCGACCGTGCCAATGCTGCCGAGGCCGATGCCATTGTACCGCCCGTCGCCGCCTTCGCCGATGCCGGTGAGGCCGAGTCCGCCCGCGCCGCCCGCCTCATCGATCGTCTGACCCCACATGTTGCCGAGCGCGCTCTTGGCGTCGTGCCCGCTGGTCACGTCGCCGCCCCAGGCCACGGTCACGGCGTTGGGATCGCCGCCCAGGCCCGAGTTGAGCAGGCCAATCATGCCGAACTCCGCCGCGTCGCGGAGCGCCTGCGCGCGGGAAGGCCGCACGTCGACGTTGTCCTTCGGCCCAGCCAGGCCGTATGCACCGTTGGTGCGCGTCGAGACCTGGCTCCCCATCTTGCCCGACGAGCCCATCGCCTCGGCGCCCGTGCCGCCCGCAGGGCTCTTGATGTCCGCCGTGCTCTCGTCCTTCTTCTGCTCCGGCTCACGCTCGGCGTGGGCCTCGCTCATCGTCTGAAGCAGGTAGAGCCGGTCATCGCTGATCCCGTTCTCATCCGCCATCGCCATCGAGGGCACAAAGAACGCCGTCGCCGCGAGCAAGCTCGCGTGGAGCAGGAGCGAGAGCGCCTGGTAGGGCAGGCCGCGCGAGTCGAGAGCGAAGCGACCAGCCACCGCGCGACCGGCGTTCACCGTGGAGATGGAGAACTGCAGGTCGCCGATCGTGAGCTCCGCCTTCGAACCTTCGGGCAGCGGGATCTCGACCGCGTTCGCCAGCTCGGCGCAGGGCGCGGCCGACGTCATCATCTCGCTCACGTTGCGCATCGCCTGACCGGCGATCGTAATCGTGCCCTTCGCGTTCGAGGGGACAACGAGCCGCACCTGACCGCCTTCGCCCGTGAGGAGCAGCGGCATCCGCGTCGCGCCAAGCTGCTCCGCGGGCAGCGAGAAGTCACAGGCATGCGCCTTGTCAGCCGACTCGCCGACGAAGAACGGACGCGGGGGCGTGAGGTGCGCGACGTGAAGCGTGGTGGCGCCCCAGCGGATCAGGACCTCGACCGCGCGGGCCGGCGTCTCGACCTCTTCCGCGAGAGGAGCAGGGCCGTTCTGCACGAGCTGGTACGTGTACGAGCCCTCGGGCGCGTTCTCCGGCACCTCAGTCGAGGCGGGCGCGAAGGCGTTCTCGAGCTCGAACGGCCGCGCGAAGAGGTTGCTCTCGCGCCCCTGAAGAAAGGGGTTCGAGGGGGGGGTCGAAAAAGAAACCGTGCCGCTCTTCTGGGTCGCCATTGAAGTCCAACCTTCCGTTGCCCTGACGCGCACGTCGGGCAGTCGATCGAGCTCACGCGGTCCGCCGCTGCGGCACACGCTCGCCCACTCCTCGCGATCTCCCTCGGCCCAAGCTCCCGGGCGCCTATGCGCCGTCAGGTTCAGCTCTCACCGACGCTCACCGCGTCCACGCCGAGAAAGACAGGGGATGAGCGCCGATGTTCCAGAAAAATGCGACGCCAAGCTGGCGGAATTACTGACGTTGTGGCGGAAAATTCCGCCACAACGTCAGCCCGCGCCGAGCTTCTCGCGCGTCTCGCTCGCGGGGAGGCTGATCCAGCGCGGCGCCTCCTCGTTGCAGCAGAACGTGCGCGTGAGCATCCGGTCCACGTAGAGGATGCCGCGCAGGTGATCGACCTCGTGCTGGAGGATGCGCGCCGGCCAGCCGCTGACACGCACGGTGATCTCTTTACCGTGCTCGTCCAGACCCGAGACCTCGACCTCGAGCGCGCGCTCCACCAGCGCCATGTAGCCCTTCACGCTCAGGCAGCCTTCGAAGAACGTCGCGCGCTCGGCGCCGATCGGCGTGAGCGTCGGGTTGATGAGGACCTGAAGCGGATACGGCACGCGGCCGCGGGCGGCGCGCTCTGCCGGCGTGAGCCGCGACATCAGCGCCTCGGCGTCTTCCAGGACGATCACCTGGAGGCCGACGCCGATCTGCGGCGCGGCGAGGCCCACGCCGGGGGCCGCGCGCATCACCGCGATCATCGCCTGGACGAGCGCTTGAACCTCCGGGCTCCCGAGGCGAGCAGGGTCGACCAGCTCCGCGGCGGCGCGGAGCACGGGGTGCCCCGCTTGCACCACGGGAGGGAGGGGAGGCGCTTTGATCACGGGATCGCAGGCGTGACGCCCATCTCCTTGAGCAGGTGATCGCCGGCATAGGCCGCGTCGAGCAGCCAGAGGATGTAGCGAACGTCGACGTGGATCGTGCGGGTGATGCTCGGCATGAAGAGCCAGTCCGAAGCCATCGACTCGTAGTTGCCGTCGAAGGCGAGGCCGACGAGCTCCCCGCGCGCGTTGAGCGTGGCCGAGCCCGAGTTGCCGCCGGTGATGTCGAGATCGGAGAGGAAATCGACCGGCACCTCGCCGAGATCCGGATCGACATAGGGGCCGAATTTCTTGGCCTTGATCGCGTCGAGCACCGCGATCGGCACGTCGAACGGCTGTGTCCCGGTGTGCTTCTTCGCCATCTCCGACACGGTGGTGAACGGCGCGTACACGGGCGCGCCCGGTGACGGGCTGTAGCCGCGCACGGTGCCGTAGGTGACGCGGAGCGTGCTGTTGGCGTCGGGGGCGAGGGGCGTCTTCGAGTGCTTCTGCAGCGCCTCGATGTAGCGCGGCTTCAGCGTCGCCATCGCGCCCTCGTTGGCATCCAGGCGATCGTTGAACGCCTTCTGGAGCGGGCGGAGCTTGAGGGCGAGCTGGATCAAGGGATCCTTGCTCTTCTTGAGATCAGCGGTCGTCGCTGTCTTCAGGAGCTTCACGCGCCCGTCGAGGTCTTCCAGGCTCGTGCCCTGGTAGAGAGCGTCGATCGCCGCGTCGATCTTGGCGTCGGTCACGTCCCCCTTGCCGACGATCGTCGTGAGCACCGGGACGCGATCCTTGCCCGGGATCCGCGCGGCGCGCTGGAGCGCGAGCCTGAGCAGCGCCTTGTCGAGCGTCCGATCGTAACGCTTCTGGCCGGTGGCCTCGGACTGTTCCATGCGCTGCCAGTTGCGCTCCTGGAAGGCGGGATCGCGCTTCGCGTCGGCCTTGGGGCGCTCCTCCGCCATGCGGACGATCTTCCCGGCGGACTCGATCAGCGAGACCATGCGGTAGACCTCGACGAACGCGGCGTCCGCCTCGCGCGTCTTGCGGAGCTCGGCCGAGAGCTTGCTCATCTTGTCGAGCACGTCGCCGTAGGCGGCTTTGCGCTCCGGGTCGGCGAGGATCCATGCCTTGAGCTCGGCCTCTTCCTTCTTCTTCTGCTCGGCGAGCCCGCCCTTGCCGAGGCCGTCGAGGATCCCGCGGTACTTCGTCAGCGTGTTGCCGAGGCCGCGGATGAACGGAGTCGCCTTGATCTTGAGCTCGGGGTTGCCCTTGGTCAGCGTGTCGATCAGCGCCAGGTTCTCCTCGCAGAACTTGATCCGGCGCGGGTAGCCCCAGCCCACGTTGTCCTCGACCTCGTCCGCGGTGCGCAGCCGGTTGGTCTGACCCGGGTAGCCAGCGACCATCACCATGTCGCCTTGCTCGAGCGGCTTCTGGGCGAGCTTGAGGCGGCGCGGCGGGTGATAAGGCACGTTGTCGGGCGAGTGATCGGCGGGCTTGCCGTCCTTACCAACATAGGCGCGGAACATGGAAACGTCGCCGGTGTGGCGCGGCCAGCGCCAGTTGTCGATCTCGCCGCCGAGGTTGCCGACGCCCTCGCTCGGAGCGAAGACCAGGCGCACGTCGCGGATCTCGAGCTGCTCGATCAAGCGGTAGAGCTGGCCGCCGAAGTACTCAGCGACAGTGCAGCGCATCCCGGCGCGGTCCTTCTCGCAGGCGGAGACGAGGGCCTTGGTGTGCTCCTCGATCTTGTCGTGACGATCCTTGTCGGACTTGATCTTCTCGAGGCCATCGCGGACCTCTTTCGTCACGTCGCGCGAGGCCTGGGTCACGAAGACCCGGGCCGTCGGGCCGCTCCAGCGCTCGTCTTCGCGGGTCTTGGCGAGGTAGCCGTCGACGATCAAGTTCTCCTTCGGGGTGGAGTTGAACTGGAGGGCGCCCGTCGCGCAGTGGTGGTTGGTGATGACGAGGCCGTCATCCGAGACGAAGGAGGCCGAGCAGCCGCCGAGGCTGACGACGGCGCCGAGGATCTCCGAGGTCGGCTGCGAGAGCGCGGCCGGGTTGATCTCGAGGCCGACCGATTTCAGCGTCGCCGCCTGCTCGGGGAGCTGCTCGGGCATCCACATTCCGCCGGGGTTTTCGAAGGAAGTCTTGAGCGGCTTCGGCGCCTTCGCCACGGGCAGAGGAGCGTTGACGCTCGTGGCGCCCCCGATGACAGAGGGCAGCGGCGGATCCGGCGGCGGCGGCGTGACCGGCGGCGGCGCCTCGGGACCGCAAGCGGACATCGCGGCGGCCAGAACAACCAGGGCGAGGGCGGAGAGATGCGAGCGGGGACGGACCATGCGGACGCTGTTAGCACCCAGCCGCGCAGACGAAAACGCCTTCATGCTAGTAAGTCGCCCCGTGCCTCCGCCTCAGCCGAACCCAAACCCGAACTACATCACCCCCGAAGGGGCGCGCCGGATGACGGAAGAGCTGGCGCAGCTCGGCGGCGTCGACCGCCCCCACATCGTGAAAGAGGTCACGGAGGCCGCCGCGCAGGGGGACCGATCCGAGAACGCCGAGTACATCTACGGCAAGAAGAAGCTCCGCGAGATTGACCGGCGGATGCGGCATTTGCGGAAGCGGCTGGAGATCGCCGTCATCGTCGATCCTGCCCAACAAAAAGGGGACAAAGTCTTCTTCGGCGCCACCGTCGAGCTGGAGGACGAGAGCGGAGCGCGGAGCACGCATCAGATCGTCGGGGAAGACGAGATTGACACCAAGGCCACGAAGATCAGCTGGCGCTCGCCGATCGGGAGAGCACTCCTGGGGAAGAGTCAGGGCGACGTGATCCTGGTGAGGAGGCCAGCGGGGGAGATCGAGATTGAGATTCTCTCGGTGCGGTACGGGTGAGCGCGGCCGCGGGGATCCAGACCCCGCGCGGGGGCGCCCCCTCAAGATTGGCCCCGAGCTGTCGAGGGTGACTCCCTGAGGAGATCGCCATGAAGGTTAATGAGTGGCTGGGGGAATAGGCTTTGATTGTCCTACCCTCTCAGCCGGTGATCACCGGCAGCTCTCGCACTCCCCGGATCGGGCCATTGAGGTCCCACGGGACGTCGTCCCCCGGCGCCTTGAGGCGCAGGGCGGGGAGGCGCCGCGCCAGCGTGCCGATCCCGATCCGTGTCTCCATCCGGGCGAGCTGCGCTCCCAGGCAGAAGTGGATCCCGTGGCCGAAGGCCAGGTGACCTTTGTCGGTGCGATTGAAATCGACCTCGTCCGGACGCTCGAAGCGCGATGGATCGCGGTTCACCGCCGGAAGCAGGACCAGCACGCGATCGCCCCGCCGGATCGTCTCTCCGTGCATCTCGAAGTCCTCCGTGGCCCAGCGATCGAGGTGGTGCGAGCTCGACTCGAAGCGAAGGATCTCCTCCACCACGGCGTCGATCCGCGCCGGCTCGGCGACGAGCAGGTCCCAGCGTGACCGATCCTTGAGAAGGGTCAGCACGCCGTTGGAGATGAGCCGCGCGCTCGTCTCGTGCCCCGCGAACAGGAGCTGTACGAGCGTGGTCTTGAGCTCGTCCATGCTGAGCTGGTCACCGGTTTGCTCGGCCTGCACCAGCGCGGTGGTCACGTCGTCGCGCGGGCTTTTGCGCCTGGCTTCGACGAGACGCTCGGCGTAGCCCAGGAACTGGAGCACCGCGACGTTCGACCGCTCCACCTCCTCCGGCGAGGTCGGCATCAGGTTGAGGTTGAGGACCCAGTCGTGGAATTGCGGCCGATCCTCTTCGGGGATGCCCATCATGTCGCAGATGACCGCGAGCGGCAGGCGCCAGGAGTAGTTGAGCGCCAGATCCGTCTCGCCTCGCTCGGGCAAGGCATCGATCAGCCGGTCGGCGATCACCTGCGTTTGCCCTTCGAGCCGCTTGATCGCCCGCGGAGTGAACGCGTGGTTCGTGAGGCCGCGTAGCCGGGTATGATCCGGCGGATCGCGCAGGAGCATGGATTGGGTGACGGTCTGCATGAACACCGGCATCGGCGGCATGGCCGCCAGCAGCTCCGGCGGCATCGTCGAGAACGGTGATTGCCGGAAACGTTCGGGATCGCGCAGGATGGTGATCGCGTCGTCGTAGCGCGTGACGACCCAGATGCTGCCCATGGAGATGAGGCTGTTCTGGGGCGTGGCGTCGATCCGGTAGATCGGCGCCTCGCGCTGGAGGCGAGCATAGTGAACGTGTGGATCGGCCAGCCGGCCGAGGAGGATTGGGTCCGAGGGCGTGGTAATGGTGCTGGACATCCACCGATAGTATCATCTGACTGTGCTCCGGCGTGATTCATTGCGCTGCATTCCCGACGGCCCATTGAGGGGGGCACGCGCCGTGCGCGCGCCCGTCGGCGATGCTCCTCGTGCGCTGGCCGCGCCGCTGCAGCGCCACGTCGCACCTCGCGGGGGGTCAGGCGCTGTACGCCCTTGGAGCTCCTCGCCACCGAGCGTGAAAAGGCGGGAATTGTCGCCGCTTGTGACCGCCCCGGCTCCATGTTCCGGTGAGCACGAGGGCGATGTGCGATCACAAAGCCTCGGGCTCCACACCAGTTCGCCTGCTTTAGCGGCCCGCTTTGGCGGCCGGCGTCCGTCGCAATCGTCACGGACTTGCCACGGGCGGATCGCGTCTTTAATCACACCAGGTCAGGGGGCTGATCCAGCCTGACGCGCAGGGGTTTGACGGGTGACGCTGGAATGATCTGTGATGAAAAAGCTGAATCCAGGGCTTGTTCTGCTGCCGGCGATGGCCCTCATAGCCTCCTCCGGGGGGGTGAGCGCGGCTGACTTCGACGGCGATCGCCGCGACGACATGGCCGTATGGCGCCCGAGCAACGGCACCTGGTATGTCCGCACCTCCACCAGCAAGTGGAACTCCACGATTTCGCGGCAATGGGGGCTTGCCGGGGACGTGCCGATCGGGAGCACGGTCGGGCGCTCGGGGGAGGCAGTCCCCGTACCGCCGAACGGCGAGGGTGCCCAAGGGGAGTGAGAAAACGAGGAGGCTGCAGCACATCGTGGCTGTACCGGCCTCCAGAGGGGTCGCGCAGGGCGGCGCGACCGCGCGAGAACCCGGATCCGGGAAGGCGCCTCCTGGGTTAACCTCCGCCGCATGAAGATCGGCATCCTCGGCGCTGGAGCGATAGGCTGTTACCTCGGGGGAAAGCTCATCGCCGCGGGGCACGACGTGGTGCTCGTCGGGCGCCTCGGCGACGAGATCCGCGAAAGCGGCCTCGAGCTCACGGATTACGCCGGAGGCCGCGTCAAGCTCGCGGGGACCGAGGTGCGCTACGTCGCCGAGCCAGACTGGCTCGCCGAGGTCGAAGCGGTCTTCCTCACGGTCAAATCGCTGGCGACCGAGGAGGCGGCGCGCCCACTCGCGACGATCCTTGGGCCCTCGGTGCCCATCGTCAGCTTTCAAAACGGCGTGTCGAACCCGGCGCGCCTCCGGTCCGAGCTCCCGGGCCGCCCGATCCTCGCGGGGATGGTGCCGTTCAACGTCGCGCACACCGCGCCGGGGCGCTTTCACAACGGGACGAGCGGGCCGCTGGCGATCGAGGAGCGCGCGGGCGTGGAGTGGCCCATCGCCGCTGCGTTGCGGAGCGCCGGCTTCGACGTCGAGCTTCATGCGTCGCTCGAAGCGCTCCAGTGGAGCAAGCTCCTCATCAACCTCAATAATGCCGTCAACGCCCTCGGCGGCGTGCCGCTCTACCAGCAGCTCCGTGAGCGCGATTACCGACGGGTGATGGCGATGTGCGTGCGCGAAGGGATCGCGGCGATGCGCGCCAACGGCCTCCCTGTGGCGCGCGTCGGGCGGATGATCCCCGCGCTCGCGCCGCTCGTGCTCGAGCTCCCCGACATGCTCTTTCTGCGCGTCGCCGCGGCGATGGTCAAGGTCGACAAGACCGCTCGCTCCTCGATGCTCGATGATCTCGAGCGCGGACGAGCGACCGAGATTGACTATCTGAACGGGGAGATTGTGCGCCTCGCCGACCGGCGCGGGGTGGCCGTGCCCGTGAATCGGAGGGTGAGCGCGCTGGTGAAGGAGGCCGAAGGCGCGCGATCGGGATCGCCGAGGATCCCCTCGGCAAAGCTGCTCGCGCTGGTGACGTCAGCGGGATAGCGCTACTTCGGGCGGCGCTGCGTCAGCTCGGGCGCCGTCAGCTCCAGCCCTTGCAGCGCGCGGCGGAGCAGATCGAGCCCCACCATGGCGGCGATGCCGCGGATCTGCTCGCGCTGACCAGGCCAGTTGATGCGGCGGACCACGGTCTCCTTCGGGCCGGCGAGGCCGATGTAGACGAGGCCCACGGGCTTGTCGTCAGTGCCGCCGCCAGGGCCGGCAATGCCTGTCACCGAGATCGCGTAGGTGGCCTTGCCGCGCGACCGGGCGCCGTCGGCCATCGCCCGCGCGCACTCTTCGCTGACGACGCCGTGCTCGGCAAACACGGACTCCGGGACGCCGAGGAGATCGTGCTTGGCCGCCTCGGTGTAGGTGACGACGCCGTTATGGAAGTAGTCCGAGGCGCCGGGGACCCCGGTGATGAGCTGGGCGATCAGGCCGCCGGTGCAGCTCTCCGCCGTCGCCACAGTGGCTTTGTCGCGGCGGAGGGCGGCGCCGATCACCGCTTCGATCGGCTCCCCGTCCGAGAAGATGTTGGGGCCAATGCGCTTCTTCACCTCGTCGGCGGCGGCCTCGAGGCGAGTACGGGCCTCCACGATGTCAGGGCCCTTGACGGTGAGCTTGATCTGGATCTCGGGGAAATGAGCCCGAAAGCCGAGCTTGACCCCGGGGAACGCCGCCTCGAGGCCCGAGAGGGCTTGATCGGCGGCCGACTCGGTGAGGCCGAAGGTGCGATAAACGCGGACGTCGAACACCGTGGGATCGGGCCGGAGCGCCTGGAGGCGGGGAATGACCTGCTCGGCGAACATGCGCTTCATTTCCCGGGGGACGCCGGGCATGAAGAAGAAGTGGGCTTTGCCGATCTTGACGCTGAAGCCGGGCGCGGTGCCGATGGGGTTCGTGAGCACGTCCGCCGGCTCGGGGAGCATGGCTTGCTTCCGGTTGTTCTCGGGCATCACCCGACCCCGGTTGCGCCAGAGGCCTTCCATGTAGGCCAGCGCCGCTTCATCGAGCTTCATCCCGACGCCGAGAATGCCGGCGGCGACCTCGGTGGTGAGGTCGTCCACCGTGGGGCCGAGGCCGCCGGTGCAGAGGACGACATCAGCGCGGTCGCCGAGCGCGCGGAAGGTGTCTTCGAGGATGGCGCGGTCGTCCCCCACCGTGGTGTGGCGCAGGACTTCGAAGCCGAGCGAGCCCATCTGGTCAGCGAGGAAGGCCGCGTTGGTGTCGGCGATCATGCCGGTGAGGACTTCGTCACCGGTCGAGAGGATTTCGCAACGTAGCATCTCAGCTCCTCGGCTCGAGGTCGTCCGGCTCCGGGATGGAGGTTGGATCCGCTCCTGTCACCAGGGTCGGCTCCGCTTCGAAGTGGTAGGGCGGCGGCAAGGGCACGAGCAGCGAGGGCGCCGGAGGTGAAGGTGGAGGCGGAGGCAGGACGTCGCCGCCGTACGAAGCGTCGGCCGCGGCGCCGGCGAGGCTGCGGGTGCGATCGAAGAAGCTGCGCATGAGCTCGATGCTCGGCTTGGCTTTGCCGCGGGCGATCTCGAAGACCAGCTCGCGGACCGCGGCGTTGATCGGCGTGGGGATCCCGAGGGCTTTGCCGCGGGTGACGACCTCGCCGTTGAGGAAATCGACGGCGGGGGGGCGGCCGCGCTCGATCGCGGCGAGCATCGATGATCGCAGGCGGCGGTAGCGGGCGCCGACGGCGAGGAGGAGCGCGTGCTTGGCGAAGAGGCCCGGCGATCCCGCGGCGACGCGCTCGCTGTCGGTCAGCGCGATCCAGTCGAGATCGAGCGTGCCCGAGACCTTCTCGAGCGTGACGCCGAGGGCGCGCGCGACAGCGACGGTCTCGGTCATGATCTCCAGCGCGAGGCGGCGGACGTGGCGGTGCCGCATGAGCACGCCGAGGCGCTCGCCGCCGACGGTGCCGAGCGAGGTGATGGCGCAGTTGATCGCCAGCTTGGACCAGCGCGCGCCCGCGAGGTTCGCGGACGTCGTCGTGGGGCCGACGGCTTCGAGGATGCGGGCGAGCTCGTCGAGGCGGGGATCGGGCGCGGCGTCGGAGGCGGGCGCGCGGTAGGCCAGCTCGCTCGGGGTGCCCTCCACGACGGGAGCGCGGAAACCCATGCGGCCGAGGACGAAGCCGCCGGCCGAGGTGCGGTCGTAGACGCCAGGCTCGACCATCGTCGCGCCCCAGGCGACGATCGCGCCGAGGGTGCGCTCGGGGCCGGCGATCGCGGCGATCCGCTCTTCGCAGAGGCCGTTCTGGAAGCAGACCATCGCGCCGTTCGGGGCGAGGTGCGCGAGCACGCTGCGCGCCGCTTCCTCGACCTGGGGAGGCTGCGTGGCGAGGAGGATGTAGTCGAACAAGGCCCCTGATTTCGTGACCGCCGTGACCGCGCGGCCGCGCACGACGCCGGGGCTTCCGTCCCCGCGGAGGCGGAAGCCGCCTTCGTTGATCGCGTCGGCGATGAGCACGTTGGTGGTCAGCGCGGTGACGTCATGCCCCTGTTCAAAGAGGTGCGCCGCGACGACGCCGCCGATGCCACCGCAGCCGACGACAAGGAGGCGAGGACCGGCCGGCGAGGAGGTCGTGGACATGGGGCCCCGTTTACAACGGGACCGGCACGAGGTCGACCCGGCCCAGCTCCTCGTTGGTGCCGGCGATCTCGACGTCGACAGGATCGCCGATGCCGTAGCGATCGACGCCGTTGGAGACGCCGTGGCCGTCCGGCTCGATCCGGTACGGGCCGTTGGGCAGCGCGTCCATCGCCACGGTGCCCGTCGCGCCGGTGCCGACCATCTGCACGACGAGGCCGAAGGGCTTGATCGAGACGATGTTGCCGGTGAAATGCTCGCCGATGCGATTGGCGAAGAGGCGGGCGACCAGCATGCGGTGGCGCTCCGCTTCGGCCTTGCCAGCGGCGCGGGCGGCGAGGTTGACGTGGTGGGCAAGCGTCTCCAGCGTCGGATCGTCGACGAGGGCCGAGCGATCGCCCCCGAGGTACCGCTTGATGATGCGGTGCACCACGAGGTCCGCGTACCGGCGGATCGGCGAGGTGAAGTGGAGGTAGAGCGGCGCGGCGAGGCCGAAGTGCGCGCCCGGGTGCACGGTGTAGCGCGCGGTGCCGAGCGTCTTGCCGAGCACGGTGCGGATCGCCGGGGCGATCGCCGAGCCGCGGAACTGGGCCTCGAAGGCCGCGAGTCCGCGCGGGCTGAGCTCGCGGCCGAAGCCCGCCTCGATCCCGAAGTTGTGGGCGAAGCGCGCGAGCATCTCCACCTTGTCGGGGGTGGGCGTCTCGTGGACGCGGAACATGCCGGGGAGGCCGCGATCGACGAGCCAGCGGGCCACGGCCTCGTTGGCGGCGACCATGAGGCGCTCGATCATCCGGTGGGCGTCGGTGTCGCCGCGGGGCTGGATCGAGGTGGGCTCGTGCGTGGCCTCGTCGAGCGAAATATAGGCTTCTTCGCGGTCGATCTCGACGCCGCCGCGCGCGGCGCGGACCGTGGAGAGGCGCGCGGCGGCGGTGCGCAGCCAGCGGAGCGTGGGGAGGACGGCGGGCGGGATCGTCCCCGGCGCGCCGGTCGACAGGTAGTCGGCGACGGCGTCGTAGGTGAGCCGCGCACGCGATCGGATCAGGCTGAGGTAGACGTCGACGGCGCGCACCGCGCCCTCGGGATCGATGCGCAGCTCGACCGTGAGCGCGGGGCGATCTTTGCCTTCCACGAGGCTGCCGGCGTCGCTCGCCAGCACCTCGGGGAGCATGTGGATGACGCGGCCCGCGAGGTAGACGCTGGTGCCGCGGAGCCTCGCCTCTTCGTCGACCGGCGAGCCTTCGGGCACGAGGGCGTCGACGTCGGCGATCGAGATGAGGACGCGGAGCGCGCCGTCGGCGTCGGCGGGGAGCGCCGAGAGCGCGTCGTCGATGTCGGTGGTGCTGGGCCCGTCGATCGTCACCGTCGGCACCTCGCGCAGATCGCGGCGATTGCCGGTGAGCCGCTTCACGCCGCCGGTGGCCATCGCGGCGTCGATCACCGTCTGCGGGAAGATCGCGCGGATGCCGTGGCGCACGACGCAGCGCTCGAGGCCGAGATCAGCGCCCGAGCCCACGGTGCGCGTGGGAACGACCCGGGCGCCGTGGATCGCGGCGACGACGAACGCGCCGTCGGCGATGCCTTCGGCGGTGCCGTCTTCGAAGATCCAGTCGGTGTTGGCGACGAGGCGATCGACGTGGAGAAAGCGCCGTTTACCGTGGGTCACAACGTTGCCGAAGAGCTCGGTCCGCGTCCGCGCGACGAGGGCGAGGTTGGCCGCGGTGAAGCGCGTCGGATCCTGCGTCGACGGCGTCACGGTCGCGCTGACGATGTCCCCATCGAGGAAGGGGTTGAGCTCCGGAGGCGTGATGAAGGCCGCGACCTCGCCCTCGGGCGTGTCGAGGAGCAAGAAGCCGAAGCCGCGAGGATGGATGGTGATGCGTCCGCGGGAATCGTTCATGATCGGCCGCACCCTACACGTTCGAGGCGCCCTCGTCGCCCCTTGCCCGTCGGCCTCGGCCGTGGTCGGCTCCGCGCATGTCGGACAGCGAAAAGCCTCCCGTCGTCGTCTCGGCGGGGGTGATCGTCGAGGGCGCGCGCGTGCTGCTCAGCCAGCGAAAATCAGGGACGCACCTCGCCGGCGCGTGGGAGTTCCCCGGCGGCAAAGTCGAGCCGGGCGAAGACCCGCGCGACGCGCTCGCCCGCGAGCTCCTGGAAGAGCTGGGCATCGACGCGGAGGTCGGCGATCCGCTGGAGATCACCTTTCATCGGTACGCGACGAAGAGCGTGCTCCTGCTCTTCTTCGCGGCCTCGCGGCGGCCGGGATCGCCCGAGCCGCGCGCGCTCGACGTCGCCGCGGTGCGCTGGGCTGCGCTCGATGAGCTGCGCGATGAAGAGTTCCCGCCGGCGGACGTCGCGGTGCTCGCGAAGGTGCGCGAGCAGCTACGGCGTGGCTGAAGCGACCAGCGCGCGCCGCGGCGCAAAGGGCGCGATGTCGACCGGCGGCTCGCCCCCGGTGAGCAGCGCGGCCACGATCTCTCCAGTGATCGGCGCGAGCAGCACGCCATTACGGAAGTGCCCGGTGGCCACGACGAGGCCTTCGATCCCGACTGTGCCGATCAGCGGCGCATTGTCGTGGGTCTTCGGCCGGAAGCCTGCCCAGGTGCGGCGCACCGTCGCATTGTGGAGCGCGGGGACGAGGCGGATCGCCGCGGCCAAGAGGTCGCGCACGACGCCCGCCGTGGCGCCCTCGCGGAAGCCGACGAGCTCCACTGTCGAGCCCACGAGCAGGCGCCCGTCGTCGCGCGGCGACAGGTAGACCTCGGGCGACTCGACAACGCCGTGGAGGACGGGCGCGTCGACGTGGAGCTCGATCATCTGACCGCGCGCGGGCCGCACGGCGTCGGGCGCGAGCGAGGTCTCGCCGATCAACGCTGACCAGCTCCCCGCGGCGATCACCACCGCGGCGCCGGCGATCGAGGCGCCGTCGTCGAGGACCACGCCCGCGACGCGGCCGCCGCGCACGTCGACGCGGGCCACGGTAGCGCCCGATCGAAAGGTGACGCCGGCCTGCGTGACAGCGAGGCGGACCGCGGCGACGAGGGCCGGCGGATCGATCCGCGGGTCGTCGGGGAAGCGCACGCCGCCCACCACGTCGGTCGAGAGCGCCGGCTCGATCGCGCGGGCCGAGGCCGCGTCGAGGTGCTCGATCCGGTAGCCGGCGAGCGCTTGCCACGCCGCCTCCGCCTGGTAGCGGTGGGCGGTCGCGGCGTCGAAGGCCACGCACGACACGCCGGCGGGGCGCATCTCCACGTCGCGCCCGCTGCGCGCGGCGATCGTCTCGATCCACGCCGGGTAGCGATCACGGCCGAGCAAGCAGAGGCGTGAGAGCGCGCAGTCGCCGTGCAGGCCTTCGAGCTGCGCGCCGAGGACGCCCGCGGCGGCGGTCGAGCCTTCGGGACCGCGCCCGGTGGAGACGAGCGGGCCGCGCTCGATCACGGTGACCTTCAGGCCTTTTCCTGCGAGCGCGAGCGCGACGGCACAGCCGACCACGCCGCCCCCGATCACCAGTGTTTCGGTCATCGCGGGCGGCATAGCACAGAGCTATTCGTCGGCCTCGGCCTCGTCGGCGTCCTCGTCCGCAGCGTCGTCCGCGGCCGCGGCAGCGCCCGCCTTCTTGGGCTTGGTGGTGTTGCGCGGGGGCACGTCGCGCTCCCCTTTGCCGACGGCCTTGGGGTTGCCGTACGGGTAGGCCGCGGTGCCCGAAGCGTCGATCGGAAGGCGTTTTGCCGTGGGATCCGTCTTCGGCGTCGGCGCGGCAGCGACCGGGCGCGGGGCGCGCAGGCGGTCACCGAGGGCGGCCTGCGTGAAGATCTCCACGTCGCCGAGGATCCGCGCCTTGTCGGCGTAGCGCTTCCACCCGCGGATGCCGCGGAGCTTCTCCCAGAAGCCGGGCGCCGAGACGCAGCCGTCCGGGCCCTTGACCCAGACCGTGTAGTCGCCGATGCCCGTGCCCGCGAAGGTTTCGCGGCAGACGGCGATGCCGAGCTCGGCGGCGACGTCGCTGATTTTGCGGCCGGACTCGATTTCGACGATGCGATGCTCGTTGACGAACGTGACCTTGGGCATGGGGGCCGGCGCAGGGTGGTAGATGGGCGAGGAGACGTCAAGAGCGCGGAAACGCGGTGAGTTTTCCCGCGGCCTCGCGCCGCAACGTGCCCTCGGCCGCTTCGATCCGCGCTCGCCCCTCGGCGCCGACCGGCGTTATCCTGCGCGCCCCCGGGAGGCCCAGCATGTCCAAGGACGCGATCACATCTCACCTCAAAGAAACTCGTCGCTTCGAGCCGCCGGCTGACTTCGCGAAGAGCGCGCGCATCCCGTCGCGCGGGGCGTACGACGCGCTCTACAATGAGAGCGTCGAGAGCCCGGAGACGTTCTGGCGCCGCGAGACCGCTGACCTCGCGCTCCGCACGCCGTGGACGACGACGCTCGAGTGGAACCTGCCGCACGCGAAGTGGTTCCAGGGCGCGACGCTCAACCTCACCGAGAGCTGCCTCGATCGGCACCTCGCGACGGCGACGCGCAACAAGGCGGCGATCATCTGGGAAGGCGAGTTCGGCGCGACCAAGACGCTGACCTACGCGCAGCTCCACCGCGAGACGGTGCTGCTCGCCGACGCGCTGCGGAAGCACGGGATCGAGAAGGGCGATCGCGTCGCCATCTACATGGGCATGGTCCCCGAGGTCGCCGTGGCGATGCTGGCGTGCGCGCGCCTCGGCGCCGTGCACACCGTGATCTTCGGCGGCTTCGCGGCCGACGCGATCCGCGACCGGATCCAGGACTGCCAGGCCAAGATCGTGATCACGCAGGACGGCGGCTACCGGCGCGGCGGCGTCCTCGCGCTCAAGGCGGCCGTCGACAAAGCCCTCGCGCAGCCGCAGGCCGCGAGCGTGCAGAAGACCATCGTCTTCCAGCACCTCGGCCACGATCGCTGCCCCGTCACCATGCAGGAGGGGCGCGATCTCTGGTGGCACGAGATCGTCAGCGAGACGATGGGCGCGTCGCGCGAGGCCACCGTGGTCGAGGCCGAAGACCCGCTCTTCATCCTCTACACCTCGGGCTCGACGGGGAAGCCCAAGGGCGTCCTCCACACCACGCTCGGCTACCTCGCCGGCGTCCACGTCACCAGCAAGTACGTCTTCGATCTCCGCGAGAACGACGTCTACTGGTGCACCGCCGACGTCGGCTGGGTGACGGGCCACAGCTACATCGTCTACGGCCCGCTCTCCAACGGGGCGACATGCTTGATGTATGAAGGAGCTCCGAATTTCCCCGACTGGGGCCGCTTCTGGCGCCTGATCGAGAAGCACGGCGTGACCACGCTCTACACCGCGCCGACGGCGATCCGCGCCTTCATGCGCCAGGGCGACGAGTGGCCGAAGAAGAGCGATCTCTCGAGCCTGCGCCTCCTCGGCACCGTGGGGGAGCCGATCAACCCCGAAGCCTGGATGTGGTACCGGACGCAGATCGGCGGCGATCGTTGCCCCATCGTCGACACGTGGTGGCAGACGGAGACGGGCTCGATCCTGATGACGACGCTGCCCGGCGCCGCCGCCTCGAAGCCCGGCTCGACCGGCCTGCCGATGTTCGGCGTCGTCGCCGATGTCGTGCACAAGGACGGCACGCCGGTAGGCGCGGGCGAGGGCGGCATGCTCGTCCTCAAGCAGCCCTGGCCGTCGATGCTGCGGACGCTCTGGAACGACGACGAGCGCTTCCTCAAGTCGTACTTCAGCGACGTGCCCAACTGCTACTTCACGGGCGACGGCGCGCGCCGCGACGAGGACGGGTACTTCTGGGTCGTGGGCCGCATCGACGACGTGCTCAACGTCGCCGGGCACCGGATCGGGACGGCCGAGATCGAGAGCGCGCTCGTGTCGCACCCGGCGGTGGCCGAGGCGGCGGCGGTGGGCAGGCCCGATGATCTCAAGGGGCAAGCCCTCGTCGTCTTCGTCTCGCTGCGGCCTGGCTTCAAGGGCAACGCCGACCTCATCGCGACGCTCGGCGAGCACGTGGGCAAGGAGATCGGCAAGTTCGCGCGGCCCGACGCGATCCGCTTCACGGACTCGCTGCCCAAGACGCGCAGCGGCAAGATCATGCGGCGCTTGCTGAAGGACGTCGCCGCCGGCCGCGAGTCGACCGGGGACACCTCGACGCTGGAAGATCTCAGCGTCCTCGCCAAGCTCCGCGCTGACGAGGAGTGAGCCGCGACGCCCTCGGGGATTTACCCCGAATCCCCGAGGGATTTCTCCGCAATAAGCGAAACTTCACCCTCACCGCGCGCCGCGCTACCCTGACGCGATGCGCTCTGCTTTCGCCCGCTTCACGGCCGCGATCTCGCTGGCCACGATCTGCGCGGTCACCGCGCCCGCGCAAGGCGCGCCGCCCGCCGCGAAGGACCCCGCGAAGATCGAAGAAGCGAAGAAGCACATGCAGGCCGGCGCGGCCTTCTACAACGATCCCAGCGGCCACAAGTGCGAAGAGGCCATCCGCGAGTTCGGCAAGGCCTTCGAGCTCTCGGGCTCGCTCAACGCGCTCAAGGGCCAGGCCGTCTGCAACCTCGAGCTCGAGCGCGACGGCGAAGCGATCGAGCAGTACACGAAGTACCTTCAAAGCAAGGGCTCGGCGATCGATCCCGCCGACAAGGCCCAGGTCGAGACCGACCTGAACACGCTCCGCGCCTCGGTCGCCTTCGTCACGTTCAGCACCGCGCAGGAGGGGGTGAAGATCTCCGACGTGCGCACGCCCGCGAAGGGCTTCCCGATCACCAACCGCTACCCGCTGCCGCCGACGGGGCGCAAGGTCGGCATCCACCCCGGGCAGCACACGTTCACCGCGAGCGCCGAGGGCGCGCCGGATCAGACGTGGACGATCGAGATCGTCAACGGCGGCAAATTCGAGCACACCTTCGACTTCAGCAAGGGCAAGCCGGTCGTGGTCGAGGGCGACAAGGACAAGCCAGGCGAGCCCAAGCAGGTGAAGTCGCGGCCCGTTCCGACGAGCGTCTACGTGACGGGTGGCCTCACCGTCGCGCTGGCGGTGCCGCTGGTCATCTTCGGCGTCGGCGCGCTGGGCAAGGGCAGCGACTACAAGGCCGCGAACGGGACCAGGCCGAAGGCCGAGCTCGAGGCGATGGCCTCGGCCGTGAAGAGCGCGAATCTGATCACCGACATCTTCCTCGGCGCGACGGTGGCGAGCGCGGCCGTGACGACGATCCTGTTCCTCGTGCGGCCGACGAAGATGGTGCCGGAAGAACAGAAGGCGGACGGCCCCAAGGCCGCGAGCTTCCACGTCTCCCCGACGGTCGGTCGGGAAGGCGGCGGCGCGGTCTTCATGGGGGCATTTTGATTCCCACGAAGGCCGTCGCGCCCGTCGGCCGCGCCCACGTCCAGATCGCCCCAACCCTCGTCGAACACCGAAACAACGAAAAATTCCGGCGGTTCTGCGCCGCTTGGGTGGATAATCGGAGCTGAGGCCTCCTTGGATATCGACCCCGGAACCGTCGTAGCGAACCGCTACCGCATCTCTCGCCCCCTCGGGCGCGGTGGGATGGGCGAGGTATTCGCCGCGGAGAACATCCGCACAGGCCGCCCGGTCGCCGTCAAGCTGCTCCGCTCCGACTCGAAGGGGAAGTCGTCCGCGATCGCCCGCTTCCGGCAAGAGGCGCGCGCCGCGGGGTCGATCAACAGCGACCACGTGACGCAGGTGCTGGACGTCGAAGAAGACGCCGAGCACGGGGTCGTCCTCGTCTTCGAGCTGCTCGAGGGCGAGTCGCTGATCGAGCGGCTCAAGCGCACCGGGCCGATCCCGTTCGAAGAGCTCTACATCATCATCGATCAGGTCTGGATGGGCCTCGCCGACGCCCACAAGGTCGGGATCGTCCACCGGGATCTCAAGCCCTCCAACGTCTTCCTCGAGGCCCGACCCGACGGGACGACGCGGGTGAAGATCCTCGATTTCGGCATCTCCAAGCTCCCCAAGGAGATGGGCGGCGAGACGCTGACCGAGATGGGGCAGAGCCTCGGGACCTTCTCGTTCATGCCGCCCGAGCAGATCGGCAAGGCGAAGACGGTCGATCATCGCGCCGACATCTACGCGTGCGCGACGCTGATCTACCAGTCGCTCACCGGCCAGCTCCCGTACGCGTCGCGCAACATCCTCCAGATGGTGGAGCTGAAGGGCAAGACCGACGCGCGCAAGCTCAGCGACGCGTCGATCGGGCCCGTCGATCCTCGGCTCGAAGCCTTTGTTGCCCAGGGGCTCGCGCGCGATCCCGGCAAGCGTTACCAGACGGCGAACGATGCGATGGCCGCGTGGCGCGAGCTCCGCCCGCGCATGATGACGCTCGATCCGGCGTCCTCGCAGCACCCCAGCTCCCTCTCCGCGCGATCGGCCTACGAGGCGAGCACTCCCTCGGCGTCGAACCCGCATGCAGCGACGCTGGCCGCGCCGCCGCCCGTGGAGGCGCCGACGCCGACGCCGACGCCGGCGCCGCCGATCGCCGACTCGTCCACTGACTCCGGCGAGACGCTGGCGATGCAGCTGGTCCACCCCTCCACCGCCCAGGGCATCGGGCCCAGCAACGAGGCGCCTCCGCGCGTGGCGCCGCGCATTGACGCGCCCGTCGCCGTGCCGCGCAACGTAGGCCTCGGGGGCACGCAGCCGGTGCACGTGGCGCAGCGCGCGCAGGGGCAGTCCTCAGCGCCGCCACGCGCGAACATGGGCACGATCTCCATCGGTGATCGCTCGCTGGTGAGCCCGGTCAGCCACGGCCACGATCCGGGCACCTACGACGAGCCGAAGGGCGGCAACCTCCCGCAGCACCCGGCCGGTTACTACATGCCGCCGTCGGTCGCCGCGGCGCTCGCGCAGCAGTCCCCGCGCCCGGTGGCGATGAACGCTTACCCCGCTCCGGGTCAGGGTCAGGGTGCGACGCCGAGCCCGCTCGTCGTGGCGCGCCCCGTCGACGATCCGACGTCGCTGCCCGTGAGCTCGTCGCAGGATCGGACCCAGGTCTACCGGCCGCCGTCGGCCGCCGCGCGGATGCTCGCGTCCCAGCCCTCGACGCTGGCGCCGCCGCCGCCGCCGGGCCGCAGCGCCTGGACCTACCTGGTCGTGGGCCTCGCGCTGCTCGTCGTCGGCTTCGGGATGATGTGCCTGGTCATGTACCTGCGCTGAGCGCCGCGTCGCGCGCCGGCAGCGCGATGCGAAAGCGCGTGCCCCGCGGCGAGCGCGGCTCGCAGCCGATCGTGCCGCCGTGGGCCTCGATGATCTCGCGCGTGACCGCGAGCCCGAGGCCCGTGCCGCGCTGCTTGGTGGTGAAGAACGGATCGAAGATCGAAGCGCGCACGTCCTCCGGAATGCCGGGGCCGTCGTCGTCGATGTGGATCTCCACGCCGCCGCCCGCCGCGTGGCGCACCGAGACAACGAGTGAGCCACCCTTGGGCATCGCCTCGCGCGCGTTGCGGATCAGGTTGAGCAGCGCCTGGCGAAGCTGCGACTCGTCGAGGTCGACCTCGGGGAGTGAGGCGTCCTCTTCGATCCGACTCTTCACCCCGGCGCGATCGAGCTCCGGGCGCACGAAGGCGAAGAGCTCGCGCACCAGATCCTCGGCCTTCTCGCGCTCGAGCTGCGGGCGCGGGCGGCGCGCGACGCTGAGGTACTGCTCAGCGATCCGCGAGAGGCGCTCCACCTCCGCCTTGATCGCCGCGACGAGCTGGAGCGACTCCGCCTTGTCGGCGTCCGAGGCGACCTCTTCCTCCAGCAGCTCGATGTTGAGCCCGATCGACGAGAGCGGGTTGCGGATCTCGTGGGTCACGTGCGCCGCCATCTTGCCGATGGTCGCGAGCCGCTCGGCCTGCACCAGCTCGGAGCGCGCGCGCTGGATGGCGGCGACCATGCCCTCGAACGTCGTCGCCAGCTCGCCGATCTCGTCGTTGGTCGCCACCACCGCGCGCGGCGTGAGATCCCCGCGAGCCACCGCCTCGGCGCGCTCGGTCACCACCGTGAGCGGGGCGAGCACGCGGCGCGCATAGATCGAGCTGACCGCGCCGACGAAGAACGCCAGCACGCCGAGCCCGATCAAGAGCTGCATCGACTGCGCCTCGCGCCGCCGCGCGTCGGTGGTGAGGTTGGCCATCGTGTCCTCCACGCGCGTCCGGATCGCGCGGAGCCGCTGGGCCCCCTCGACCTCGCGCTTGACCAGATCGCCGCGCACCTTCTCGGCTACGTCGCGATCCCCGAGCGCGAGCGCCTGAAACAGCTGCGAAAAGCGCTCCGGCTCGCTCGCGAGCGATCGCTCGATCGCCAGCGCCTCCCGGGCGATCTCCTCGCGAAAGCGACGCACCGCCGGCTCCGTCTCGTCGTTCATCCCGCGCTCGGCCGCCTCGCGCACGAGCGAGAACGTCAGCGGCCGCGTGCGCCGCGCCGTCTCGATCCACTCGCGCACATCGGCGGAGTTCTTCGCCGCGGTGATGTGATTGAGCTGAGCATCGAAGACGTTCTGCTCGGCCAGAGCCTCGCCGACGCGGAGCAAGAGCGGCACGTAGCCGGCGCGCAGAAGCTCGGCGTCCCGCGCCGCAGCACGGAGGGCGCGGAGGCTCCACCCCATCGTCACGGCGAAGGCGAGGAGGACGAGCAGGTAGCTGCCAAGCAGCCTGCCCGCGACGGTGCGCCGTCGTTGGCGGGAGGGAGTCACGGGCGCGAGTGTCGGGGGCGAGACCGCGGCGCGCAAGGGATCCCGAGCGGCGCGGGATGGATCGCTCCGCGCGGGTGGAGCAGAAGTCGCGGAGGGGGTTATTCGAAGCAGAGGCGAGGCGGGCCACAGAGCGGCGAAACACCGGCCTGCACTTCAGCCCTCGCCGAGCACCTCCTCGAGCGTGCGGGCCGTGAGAACGAGCTCGGCCCAACGCTCGACCTGCGCGGAGCCGGCGGCGCGGATACGCGCCGTGACGGCTTCGGAGATCTCGCCGAAGCGCAGGCGCAGCAGCTTGAGGAGGATCTTTTGCTCCCCCTGCTCGCGCAGCCAGTCGGCCATGGATGCAAACTCTTCTTTCGCTTCTTCGCCCGCGGCTTCCATCAATCGCGCCATCACTTCCTCGGGGTTGTTCTGCGGCTTGTTCTCGTGGGCGGCCAGAATATACGCCCAGATCATTTCCAGCGCCTCCCGCCCGTTCGGCGTCCGCCGCACCTCGGCGAGTAGATCGCGAACGCCGCGCAGCCGCTGGATCAGCTCGTCCGGATCGCGTGCACGACGCAGGCACTACAGCACCACGCGTCCCAGCGCGGTCATCGGGAGTCCCTTGATCGCTTCGTCGGTGACCTTGCTGATGTCGTCGAGGACGAAGCGCATGCGCACGGTGTGCTCGCCGAGCGCCTCGAGCGTCGCCTCGTCGACGGCGAGCAGCCCCTCGAATGTGGTCGACCCCGACCAGCCGCTGCGACTGTGATGCAGGACGACGGGGACGATCGGCGGCAAGCGCTTGTCCTGGGGGTGATCCTGGTGATGGCGCTCCCAGATCCGCACCATGTACTGGAGAAGACGAAAGGGCATCAGCGCGTCGACCGTGCTCTGGTGCTCGAAGAGCACGTAGATCAGCACCTTCTGCTCGGCGATGTTGACGGAGAAGAGTAGGTCCGTGTGACGGCTATGGAGGAGCTGATCCACGAAGCTGCCGTCGCAGAGCACGAGCGTCGAGAGGTCGACGCGCGCCACGATGGCCGGCTCGAGCACCACATGAAAGAGGCCCGCGGCGTGCTCGATCTGCGAGAACGTCTTCTTGACGAGGGCGTCGTGCGGCGTCGTTGTCATCGTTGACGATGTCTACATCAGGAAACACGGAGGTGTCCATCTCTTCAGAGGCGCCGTGCGTCGAGCGCTGGCAGGGGACCGGTAGCCGAGCTTGCCGCCTTCGCAGGGCGATTTTCCGCCGAGCGCGGATTCCAATCATGTCGCCGAGGACGCGCTCTTTCGTCTGGACATACCGTTGCGCGGTCCCTTAGGAGGCTCGCCAAAAATAACTTTTCACTTCGCATATACCGATGAAATTCGATTGCGTGGAGACGATGATGTCGATCGGAACCCACTGCTTGGCAAGGGTCTTGGGCCGTACGGCCTGTACGTGGTCAGGAGCTCGCGTTGGAAGAGTGAGCTTCTCGATGCCGCCTCGTCGGAGAGTCCCTACCGTATAGAGTGGGTGTCCGGCTTTGAGCACTTCATTCTTCGCGGAAAGGGCGGCGAGCTGTCTTGCTTGGCGCGGGGCTACGAGGAACGACTCGTTCCTGAAGGCATCTTGTCGATCCGGGAACGCGCAGCCTTCTGGAAAAAGCTTATCGAGTGAGGGGGCGCTGGAGGTGGCTCCTGGGTCTCTTCCGACGGCTGTCTCGGCCAGGAGTGCGGGGCTGGGAGCGGGTTTTCGAGCTCAGGGTTCAGCTTCGGCTTCGGCGGGTACAGCGGTTCGCCCAGCAGCGGCACGCCGAGCGGGACGAG